>Ga0208644_1000124_pt1 | contig 50330 bp, 80 predicted proteins | sample VirMetDEL_Nov_18_FD_184517 | JGI IMG/M metagenome (GOLD analysis project Ga0208644, IMG submission 184517) | Aqueous microbial communities from the Delaware River and Bay under freshwater to marine salinity gradient to study organic matter... | ecosystem: Environmental > Aquatic > Marine >...
AGGGACTAATTTATCATATACAACCGAACCTTTGCCAATGAGCAAAAAGTGTTCGTAGGCTCGGTTAATACGAGCGACATAAACATTTGAATCTAACATTTGTGGGATATTTTAAGGGAGTAAATAATCAATGACTTTAACCCCGAAAGGCTTGTCATTTAGAACGATTTCGTAATTGGGGTCTTGACCTACTAAAAGAACATAATCAATTAGGTCTTGCAAGGAGGGGAAAGTTTCGGTGAAATACGAGCATTTCAAACCCCACTTGTATGGTTGCAAAGAGCAATCTTCAAATGACATATTACCCCCGTATGTTGTTTTTAATCTTTGACATATCATCAAAGGACAAGCACTCAAACCACTCCTCATCACATTCCGCAAGAGCGATTCCGCTTTCTTGGTCGTAGTCACCATCCGCAAACATCGCGTAGACAATTCCGTCAATCATAACACAACCAACGGAGTTCAAGTAAATAATTTCGTTTTTCATATCTATTAACATTTCCAATACGAATATACAATTGCTTAATTCTCACACAACCAAATAGGGTGGTTTTGTTTGTGAATGGACAAATGCGTTTGCAATCTCCTTATTTGGGGATGAATCTGACCAGCAAATGGCCCATCTGAATACCCGCCACCATTGGGTTTGAGCCCTATCAACTGACCACCATTTGGGCCACCCCAAGGGTATCTATATCGGGAATATGCGATAAACACATATAAATGGTTTGTATTTGTGTATTCTAAATTGTACAAATGGCCCAGTAAATGGCCCACCTAAACCCTTGCCACCATTGGGTTTGCGGTATGCTTCCTGACCACCATTTGGCCCACCCCCCAAACGGGCAATAAAAAAGGGATAAGTTTCCTTACCCCCTTTAGTTTTGAGACCAACAACAAATAGTGACTAACCAATTGTCATTGACAAAGGTATTAATTAAATCCGTTGATACGCAACATTTGCTTTAGTTGCAACAAATCGCCAATATCAGCGTTGCTATCCTTCTTCAACATACGATTGATGTCCATATCAATCTTTTTAATTGACATAGCGTTGTCCATATAGGAGGCAATATCAAAATTAGCCGCCCCACCCCTTGAAGCCATAAAGGAACTATCTTGGGTCATTTCAAACACTTGTTGAGCAACCTCTTTGGAATAAGCCTCTAATTCCGCTTTCTCCTCTTCAAGGCTTTCCATATCTGTTTCTAATACCTCAATAGCCTCGGTCATTTCTTCGTTCTCCGCAATCGTTTCCTCTACCGCGGTGATGACCTCCTCCTTTTTGGTTTCAACCGCCTTAGAAGCCACGCTAATGACCTTAGACGATGCTTGAAGGTTCTTCTCAAACTTGGCTAACATAGCGTCTATCTCATCCACGGGCTTACCCTTAGTAGCCGAAGCAATGGTTGGGGTAAACAACTCGGTGACTATTACGCAAAAAGCAAAAGCCGCAATTAAGTTCCTCATTTGCCCACTCCTTTCGGAATTTGACCCAATGTGGCTAAGACCTCAAGTTTCGTGATGGCTACCGCCAATGCCGAGTCGGATTTACGGAGTTGAACAATAGCCTTGTCAACTTTTACCTTCAACTCCTTGTTATCTTGTCTTATCTCTCCAATTTGGTCGGTGTACGAAACCTTATTGTCGTAATACAAATACCCAACCGCGGTGAGTACAATAAACAACATCCCCTTCACGGGGTCTTTCGCAAAATCTTTATAGGATATAGGTAGTTTCATAATCGTTTCTATTATGACCCTATAACCGAAAAAATAAATGTATTAGCCTTTGTTAATATGCAACCTCCGTAAGTTCTACTTTAGCCACAACACGAATATCTAATGTTCCTCCACCCGCAAATGAAGGAGCCGCGAAGGTCAATGCAAGTTCTTGTGATGCCCCCACCGAATAAGCAAGTGTTGCACTTGCCATAGAGGTATCGGAATTAGAAGAAATATTATTAACCGAGCCAACCAAGGATGAGACACCTGCAATTTTCTTGAATCCCAAAGTGTCTTCTTTGGTAATAGTGTCTCCAACCGAAACGCCCGTAGCCGTACCCGTAATATTGGTAACAACGGCAACCCACTTACAATTTACTGTCCATACCCTATCGGTTCCAAGCGGAATAATCAAACTTGAAACTCCCGTTCCATCTAATGAAAGTAATGTGGTCGCTCCCGATAACAAAGTATCTTGTTTTCTTGCTACCAAAATGGATTCTTGAGCGTCCCCAACAAGAGCAAAAACACCAGCACCTTGGGCACTTTGACCATATAAATAACCATACGACCCTCTACCCGATGCAAAGGTGCTTTGCTCGGTCGCACAATTTGCATATCCAATAGATACCGCTGCGGTATTCGTAGCACATACTTGTCTACCTATTGCTATAGAATAAGACCCCGTAGAACTACCACCACCTAACATAATTGAAGCAGAACCCAAAGCACAATTATCATATCCAAGAGCAATGGAGTTTACTCCACAAGCCTTTGCTCTAAATCCTTGAGCCAAAGAGTAGTTTCCAACGGCTTGGCTTTGATATCCACCAACAACGGAACTATTACATCCAGTAACTGTATGATATTCTCCTAAAGCCACACTGCTACAATTTGTAACCACATTTTGTTTGCCAAGACCAATAGCGTTTCTACCAGTTATGCTTTGACTTTCTCCAATAGCGAGACTTCCATAATTAGACGATGTGTTTGAAAGGCCCATAGCGATGGAGTAAGCATTAGATGCATTATTATTATGCCCACCAAAAGTGGCACTACGCAAACCAGTTGCTCTGTTGGAATAACCCCCAGCTACGATTGAACCAGTTGCAGTTGCACAATTTAACTCACCTCCAAAAGCGGAAGAAGCATATCCCGATGCCGAGTTAGCCCAACCCGAAACCACTGTGCTTCGTGTTGCCGATGCATTACCCCAAAATCCTATTGCCGTGGAAGCCGAACCACAAGCGTGTGTTTGCCAAGAACCCATTGCAATAGCGAGAGTGTTTTCCGCACTAACATAGCAACCACCCAAAGCCATTGAGTTGGCTCCAGTTGCACATACATAACATCCACCGACAACGAAAGAATCATCGCCCGTTGCACATACTCCCGAACCATTTAATACAGTACTCTTGTACCCACTTGCGATGTTTCCGCAACCACCTAATATGGCCGAATAAACCCCTAATGCACAATTTAATTGTCCACCACCGATAAATGAAAAGTTGCTTCCAGCATAAGATTTATTACAACAACCACCTGATATTATGGCATAATTACCGCATACATAGTTGCCCGAGCCACTTGAAATTCCCGAGTAATTACCATAGACTCTTTGGAAATAACCACCACCCGCTACTACGGAAGCATATCCCGCTGCAGTATTGTAAAGTCCACTTGATGTTGCACCCGTTCCAGTAACTGTATTGTTACGACCTCCAAGAGCCGCAGCTGCCAATCCACTTACACATTGTTGTACACCACCTAAAATTGATGCATATATGCCACTATTGGTGTTTAAATAACCACCAACAATAACGGAACGAGCCCCCGTGGCAAGGTTTTGTTGTCCCGTTAAAATACCTCCACAATATGCCGATAGTGTATTATTGTAACCACCACCAATTAAGTTGTACGCAGCAGTTGCCGTGTTAAGACAACCACCCACTACAATACTTCCATAGCCGCCAACTTTGTTATTTCTACCGCCAAGTATGGCCGCCATAGTGCCTCCTGAACAAACGCAGTTTCCAAAACCACCAACTACGACATTGTAACCACTTCCACTTCCATTGGAAATCAAATTACTTTTACCGCCTCCAATGAAGGACGACCCCGAGGCATAAATTCTGTTAAGACAACCACCTACGACTACTTGGTAATTGTCGTTACCCGTTACTTGGTTACATTGACCACCGCCTATAAATGCACAATTCGCATCGGCAAAATTACAAACACCTCCTCCAATGAATGAGCCTCCACAACTTCCATAACTAACATTTACTAAGTTTTTATATCCACCAACAATAACTGAATTAGTACCACAACGAACCGAGTTCTCGCATCCACCTCCTACAAATGAATTATTGTTAGTAGCACAATTTGAAATACCTCCAACTACCGAACTATAATTTCCAATGGCTTGGTTGTTATAACCACCTAAAATGCTTGATGAATCTCCCGTTGCTCTATTGGCTCTACCACCAACAACTGTATTACAATTACCCGTAGTTGCACAATTCAAATAACCACCAACGACTACCGAGTGAATAGATGTAGATTCATTGAACTCACCGCCACCGATATAGGAAAACAAATTGGACGATGTGTTTTTACAACCGCCACCAACAAAAGAAAGATTACCACTTGCCGCATTACAACAACCGCCAACAATAGTTGCGTAACTTCCTGATGCTGTGTTTGTTTTACCCCCTACAATACTTGTATAACTTTGTGTAGCATTGTTTTGGTTACCGCCACCGATGGTAGAATAATATGTGCCACTGGCATTATTGAGATTACCACTTCCAATAAAAGCATACAATCCTGATGCCGAGTTTTGCCTACCACCCGCGATAGTTGCGTATTTACCCGATGCAATATTATTGAAACCACCACCAAGGAAAGTCAAACAATGACAAGCAATATTTCGGTATCCACCGCTTATAGTCCCCCATTTACAATAAACTTGGTTTTGATTACCTCCAGCAATTGTGGCTCTCCCCGATGGAGCATCAATTGTGTTTCCTTGTCCACCACCGATTGTAGAATATTGTCCTTGTACTATACAAGAAAAACCTCCACCCGATATACTTGCATAAACTGCGGAAGCGGTATTTCTTTTTCCACCCGTAATACTTGAATATGAACCAGATGATGTTGTGCAGTTACTTAGACCACCAGAAATGGTAGAATAAATACCTAACGATTGGTTATAAGAACCACTTAAAGATGATGAATAATTACCATCCGCAAGGTTGCTTACACCACAACGGATTGTGGAATTCAAGCCCGTTCCCTCTACGAAAAGCGTACAAGATTGAATATAATCCGTAACGGGTTGAACGACACCATTGATGTCCTTCAACGACAAATTTCCCGTAGCATCGTCAACATAAACCGCTAACGAATTTCCTTCGGGTGAAAATATATTGCCTCTTTGGCTTTTGGTAACCGCCATAATCAATTCTTAATTAAACAAATATAACTATGAATGCCGACTTATTTATGGGCGGTAAATTCAACCAAATTCAACAAAAAAACCCCCTACTATGAGGGGGCTTTCTTCACTTAAAAAGGAACTTAAAGTTCGTTTGTAATTAACTCGCGTGACTCTTCTCTCGCCAACACAACATTCGGTGTATTCTCATAAACAACCGCAACTCTCTTGGTGTTGCTAATCGTTAAATTAATAGCCCACTCATCCTCCTCTATCCAATAAGCATCGTAATGCAATTTCTCATTCCTCAATGCTTGTAACTCGTAGCCATCGTTTAACTCGTATGGTGACTCATATTGGCGATACACACCATCGGGCTTTCCATACTTGCCTTTTAGCGTTTCAAGGAGGTTGTCAAAATTTGATTCCAACCCATACCAAGTGGTTTTCTCCTCAAAGTAAACCGCTACTCGGTACACCATTTGACTCGTAGGAGAAGCAACCACGGACACATATACATCGTGTCCCGCTACCTCTCCCGAGTAAACCGCTACATCTTTCTCCAATGGAGATTCTAAAACGAAGCCCTTTTCTTGCAATTGATTGTCAAATGAAGAATAAGTGCCTCCCACTTTCATACCCGCGAATTCTTGGGCAAATACCTCTCCGCTTAATAGGAAAAGTACGATTAACATATATTTTTTCATATTTGGTTTTTCTTGTTAACGACCAAATTGTCGTAGTCATCAAAGTAATAGCATCGGTTACAATAGTGGGTCTTGTTGTCATAACCCACATACCAATCCATTTCTTCCGCTATATTGCTTAGGATACCTTCGGTGTCCATATCCAACAAGGATGCACCCTCATCGGTTAAAAATGTCCCGCAATTATTGCACTCTATCGTTTTTAATCTTCTATACTTAAACATCAATTAATTTCCTCATCTAAGCCATCCACCACCTCATCGGCTATGGAACGGCACATTGAACTTATATTTTCTTGACCGACACGAACACCTCTACGGGCTGCCTTATACGCCACATCCCACAAAATCTCGTTTTCGGTTTCCAAGTATAATTCCTTCAATCGGATTATTTCGGAAATAATTTCACTCTCGGGGCGTTTGTTGGCAATCATCAACTCAACGCGGTTATACAATTTATTAAGAGCCGTATCCATTTTCTATCTCTTTTAAAATCTCCGACAAATCATCCAAACTCATATCGTTAAGCACAACCACATAATCAAGGTATTTGCTCACGATGCACCAAAAGTGAATCCCCTTTTCCGTTTGATTCAAGATAGCCACAGAGCGTACAAAATCTTGGGTACTATCAAATTCTTGGCTTAAAACAGAGGTCACATATTCTATTCCTTGGGTATTAGGGGAGATGTCACATAGGTTTCCCTCTATTTCCTCAATGGGAAACATAGAAATCATTTCCGCTTCAAATTCCCTACGGAGTTTGGTTGGGAATAGGCTTAACCACTCTTGACCCGTTCTTGGTTTCAAATACTTGGGGTTTTTCATATTGTTGTCTTTTTAAGGTGTTAATTTAAGGGCAAATTCGGGGCTTTCTCTAATCCAATTTTTTCCGCCATATCAATAAGTGATTGAGTTAATCCACAAATTTCCTTGACCAATACGGCTACTTGGGCTTCTTTCTCTTCAATTTCTTTGACAAGAATGTCAATCTGCTCTTGATTTTTGATAAATTCGTTGTAAGTCATTGCGTGTTTGTTTTAAGTACGCATCAAATCTAAACCATAAAAGAATTATCTTACAAAATAATTTTGTGAACGATGAAAACATTTCATAAATGTGCTATACGAAGGGTCAAAAGCCCATTGCCAAACCAATTTGAATGCTTTAACCTTGAACTCAATAAGGTAGTGGCCGAGCCAAAGGAGATGGCTCTAACCCCCATAGGAGAGAATCCGTACCTCACGGGCTCCAATGGGAGAGAGGCTTTTGGGGTTACGGGATATCGTACCCTAACCAAATCCGAGTTGGAAAAAATATGCGACTTAGAACAACCTTGCGAGGTAGAAATGAATGCCGATACCGAGGAACCAATTGTTCTCGTGGGCAAAATAATTTTACACCTATGATACTCATCCATATTTCTCAAATCAATTACATCATCCTATTCCTTATTTCGGGGGTCACGATGCGGGGCTACTTTGCAATAAAGAGTTATTACAACCGAACCATTTTAGAGGAGTACATCCGATTAGCCGTTGTAGCCGCCTACCAAGCGATGTATGGAATTACGATACTCCTATGCATTATAGGCGGTATAGATATGTCTTTGAAGCCTCTATTCGCTAACCTCTTTGCCGATAGCAAGGGGATAATGGTCGCCTTGAATTTTATAATCGCCCTTATGTCCGTTTTCTTGGGGCACAACCTTGCACACAAAACATTTCGGTTGTTTACAAAAAATAATCGTTGAAAATAATTATTCTATATATATTCGCACTATGCAACCCATACCAAATTACATCCAAGAGCAATTTAACTCTCGTTATGACTACGATAATGAGCGTGAGGACTACGACCCTTCAATGATGGAGTGGGATACGGATGGCGGTGATGAAGAGTTCAACGATGATATTGAGCCCGAGGTAGATGAGTCGCTAATTGATTAAAGAAACCATTAAATATTTTCTATATGTTACAAGAAACCCAAATTGAGATGTTTGCAGTGATTAGCATTGTACTCTCAGCGTTAAACTTCATTGTCCTTGTGAGCATTACAAGTGGCATTTTGAGAAGAATCAATTCCGTTGGTGAAAAGCAACACTATCAAAAGTTGACCCTTGATGAAACTTACGAAAAGATGCAAAGCCTTCACAAGACACACCAAACTTTGGTGGACATTGTTAGGTATATGAACCAAGAGTTTGATGACAAACTACATCGCGAGTTTACTAACCTTGAAGAAAAACTTGTAGTTCAACAACCAACTCAAGAGGTTAACGAGACAAAGAAAGAGCCTTCCAAAAGAGAACATAGTCATATGAAAGACAAGGCTGTTGTTTTGGCTATTCTACAATCCAAGGGAAAGATTACCCAAAAACAAGCGGATGCTAAAAAGATAGCCCGACTCCCATTGTGTATTTCCTATTTGCGAAAAGACGGCTACAACATTGCCACTATTCGTAAGCCTAATTCTTTTGGAACACTTAAACACTATCAACTAATCACGGATTAATTCCAACTCTAATTCCCCTTGCCGCGAGGTGTAACGGATGTCGTAAGTTCGGAGGGGAGCAAATCTTATGGACACCAAATTGAAAATGTTATTGATGCGAAAGGGCTTGACCCAAATGGAATTGTTGGAGAACATAAAAAAAACCACTGGGGTAAAACTAATGCCCTATCAACTTTCCCAAATCGTTACGGGCAAGGTGAAGAACTACCATACGAAAACCGCTTCCGTAATTGCCAAGACCTTGGGAGTTACAATTGACGAAATATTGGAAGAGCAATCCTAATGCGTGAATTCCTCTTGGCTCTAACCTTTAAGTCCAACCACCATAGGGCGGTTTGGGTTTACTTGTTGGCAAACGAGAGGAAGGTTATTTCTTTGAGGTACTTATCGGATTTGTACGATATACCGAGAACGACCATTCGCAATATTATTGCTTGGGGCTTGGAGGAATTGTCCAAGGGCAAATTGAACTCCACCATTGAAAGCACACAAAATGGAATTGTGTTCCGATTTGTCAAGGAGGGAGAAAAAGCCAAAGAGGTCAAGGTTGAGGATTCAAGGATAATTGAGATTATTGATTACCTCAACGAAAAAACCAATCGCAAGTATTCGCCAAACACCAAGCAAACCACCAAGGACATAAAAGCAAGGCTCAAGGATGGGTTTAGCGTAGCCGACTTCAAGAAGGTTATTGATGTCAAATGTGGGCAATGGATGGGAACGGAGTACGAATTATACCTTAGACCAATAACCCTATTCGGGAATAAATTTCACGATTATATACACGAAAAAAATGAGCAACGAGTTAGCCAAATCCAACAAACAATCCGAGTTGCAACAGACACAGCCCAATCAATTGACTGGGGGATGGATACGGAACAATGACGAAAAAGAGGTTTATCACGCAAGGAACGATAAGCAAATTCGCTACTTCAAGACTAATGCCGATGTCAATACGCTATTGGCTTCGCTTACCAAATGGAGGCTTTACCTTGGAATCCGAGAGCAACCAAGCAAGGAGGAGAATATCCTCAATGTGAATTTTATCCGAGAGATGTACCCGACCCTATCGGTCAAGGATATTGACCTTGCCATTAAATGGTCGCTCCAAGGAAAATTGGGGATAGACATAGAATGCTATGGACGCTTTTCTCCGTTGTACATATCTAAGGTGTTGAATACCTATACCAAATTAATGGCCGAGATGATGAATGACCTCTTAAAGCGTAAGGAGCAAACGGAGCGTATGGAAAGGTCTATGCCTCAAGAAAGGTCACCCGAGCAAATAGTTAAGGAGCGAAGAAAATTATGGATATGGTTCGGAAATACCATCGTGACCTCAAACCGATATTTAATTGACCCGAATAACAACCTTTGGAATTTTTTGAATAATACGGGTAACATCACGCCCGATAAGGTCAATTTTGAAGAGGCTTTTGAGAGGGCTAAGGTTATGACCGACCAAAATATCCGAGATACGATGGCTAAGGTTTTAAGTGGAATGTCCGCGGAGAACAAGAAAAAGGAATACGACAAACTCAACGAAATGAACGGGAGGTTTATCATCCTTAAAGATTTTTTCCGTGGGGTAGCCGATATTGAAGGCTTTTTTGGCAAATATTCGGATGAGGATGTAATGCGATTCTCCGAAGAAATCAAACAATAACAATCAATCTATTAATCAATAACAATGGTAAATTTAGCGTTGGGAATACCCACAATTAACCGAGCAGACCTTTTGGACAATGCTCTACAACTCTATGCCGAGCGATGGTATGGTCACCACCAATTCATCGTGGACAATGGCAATCAAAAAATCAAAACCTACTCCCGCGAACAACGGATTATGGTGATGCCCAAAAATCTCGGTGTACCCGCATCGTGGAATTATATGGCTAAGAATGCATTTATAAACGGCTACACACACATAGCCATTCTCAATGATGATATTGAGGTTCACAAGACCGCCCAAGAAATATCCGAATTTATTGAAAACAACCCCGCGGACTTTTACCAAGGTACGGGAACTTGGTGCAATATTATTTTGCCTCAAGCCACCTTTGAGAAGGTCGGTGAATTTGACGAAGGCTTTGCCGTAGCCTATTATGAGGACAACGATTACGCCTATCGCTTGAAATTGGCGGGACTAAAAGTATTGGCCGACCCTTTCTTCAACCCCGAGGTTTATCGGAATAGCCAAACCATCGCTAAGAATCAAGCCCTAAACAAACACTTTACCGCGAATCAAAATCGCTTTAAGGACAAGTGGGGAGGGATGCCTGGTTCCGAGCGTTTTACCGAGCCCTTTAACGGCAAAGCGGGTTATGACAACCCTTGGTAATGTGGATTACTTTTACCAATAAATTCAATAAAAGAATTATTTTTGAGAATAAATATTTAAGATATGAAAATTAGCGACATCAAAAGCAAGGTAGAGGTTCTTTTGAGCCACTACAAGAAAGCGAGAGAAGACGACCAATATTTGGTCGCTTTATTTTGGCTAATGGAAGCCCGTGAAAAGAAAATGGATTTGACAGCCATCAATGGACACGAGTTGTTGACTAAAATGTCCGAAGGTGTTTTTACCAATTCGGAATCCATACGCAGATGTCGTGCTAAACTCCAAGAAACGAATACCTCTTTGAGGGGTGACAATTACAAGGAGAGAGCCAAGGTTCAATCTTCCGTCAAAGACGACCTCAAAAACAACTTCTAATGAAGCCCACCAATTACGACCTTTTTGGAAATGCCATCGTGGAGGATGTGATTTTAAGGGAGCAATTCCTTGAACCACCATTTTCCATATTGGACACTAAAACTGGTTCTTGGCAACGAAGAAAGCGTCAATGGATTGACAAGGGTATTAAAAGCGAGGTGGGGAGGAGTGTATCCGTTATTAATATGGATACTCAAAAGAAGGAGAACAACTCCACCAAATACACATCCATTTTTGACCCTTCGTTATGCGAGGTGATTTATCGGTGGTTTTGCCCCGATGGGGGGAAAATACTTGACCCGTTTGCGGGTGGTAGTGTTCGTGGTATTGTTGCGAATTACTTGGGGTATAATTACACGGGTATAGAAATCCGACCCGAACAAGTAGAAAGCAATTATGTCCAAGCGAGGGAGATTATCCCACACCATCAACCCAATTGGATTTGTGGGGATAGCCTAAAAGAGTTAGACCTTTTATCGGAAAAATACGATTTTGTGTTTAGTTGCCCACCCTACGGAGACTTGGAGGTGTATAGCGACCTTGATGGAGATATATCCAATATGTCGTATCAAGATTTTTTGGCAGCCTATGAGGAAATCATTTTGAAATCCATCAACCTATTAAACGATGGAGGTATGGCGGTTTTTGTCGTGGGGGAGTTCCGAGATAAGAATGGCAATTATGTGGGTTTTGTTCCCGACACCATTAAAGCATTTGAAAAAGCGGGGGCACATTATTACAACGAGGCAATTTTGCTCAACCCCGTAGCGAGTGCGTCTATGAGGGCAAATGGAAATATGAAGACCAAGAAATTGGTCAAGATTCATCAAAATATATTAATCTTCAAAAAATGAATGTTGAATTTGAACACATTGGCTACTTGAAGGAATTCTACATTGAAAATAAATTCATCGGATTCCTCAAAACCGAAAAAGACCGAGATTCGGTTGGATTTGCGGGTAGGAAATTGGAAACTCTTTCGGAAACCATAATTTTGGAAAACGGAAGAAAAATTAAAGCGGGAATTCAAGTGATGACCATAATTTACCCACTCAATGGCAAAATCAAACGAGGATAGGTTCGTATTTACCAACACGACCAAGCATACCGAAACATATTACACCAAGCATAAAGTCAATTATATATATGTCTACAACGCCCAAAATCTTCGTATTAAAGGAGAAATTCTACAACCCGATAGAAGCAAAGGATAATTGGGACTACCAATATGTATGCGACTATGACCCCATTGCTAAGACTTACAATTTGTGCGACTTTGAAAATGGGGCTACCCGATTTTCTTTGGAAGAAGCATCGTTGTTAGCCTCCGAATTGAACAAATCGTTTATCAATTATTTTGAGATAACACATAATAAAACTTTTACCCAAACCAAAGAAGAATGGAAAGCGTCTCCTACCGAAAATCCTTCTATATAGCCGTTGCTATTATAGTGGTGCTATTGTCATTGTTTATAGGCAAGAACAATGCTTATTTGGATTTGCAACAAACCAACAATACGATTACGAAATCCCGTGATAAAATGGGGAGAGAGATTGTGGAGCAAAAACAACAAGTGACCAACCTCAAATTGGCCCTCAAACAAAACCTCATTGAAAAAGAGGATTGGATGAAAAATATCAAGAGCCAAGTCAAGATTAAACAAGTCACCCAAATCAAGGAGGTGTTTATCCCCTTCCACGACACGATTGAAAGAATGGTTTATGTGGATTCCAATTCCCACGATACAAGTGTTTACATCAAAACACCCGTCCGTGTTTCGTATGCCGACTCCTTTAACTATTTCGGTGGTCGGGTATTGGCTAATGGGTTCGCATTGGACTCAATGGGCTCCCTCAATAAATTGAGAATTACAATTACGGAGAAGAAACAAGGCTTGTTCAAAAAGCCCATCCCCGTGGTTCAAGTCGTATCCGACAACCCGAAATCGGAAATTACGGATATGCAAAATGTGGTCATACAAGAAAAGAAGCCATTCTTCCAAAGGTATTTCTTTGGGGTTGGCCTTGGAGCGGTATTGGCGATACTCTTGATTTAATGAAAGCACTTGTTATAGGTTCAAATGGTATGGACGGGTCGCATATGTGTGACCTTCTATTGTCTAAGGGGTACGATGTATGGGGAACATACCGAAAAAACAAAGACCACATCTCTAAGTATGTGATGAATCCCAAATTTCACTATGTCAAATTGGATTTGGAGAATATTGAATACTTCTTTCCAACAATAGTGGAAATAGCACCCGATGAGATTTACAATTTTGCGGGGGTTTCTTTTAGCCCCGATAGCGAAAGGTTCCCCAAATTGTGTGAGAAAATCAATTATGCGAGTGTGATGCGATTGATGGAATCCGCTTTAGCGTTGGATTGCAAATTCTTCCAAGCGAGTTCTTCCGAGGTGTTTGGCAAGGTGAGCGATTTGGAAATCAATGAATCCACCGAGCGTAAGCCACACACTCCGTATGCCGATGCAAAGAACGAGGTAGACCGATGGTTGAAATACTACCGAGGGGAAGGGGCTAAATTCTATACCGCCATTTCCTTTAACCACGAAAGTGAGCGTAGGGGTGAAAAATTCGTCACCCGTAAAATCACGAGGAGTTTGGCTCAAATAGTCAACAACCAAAGGTCAAGGCTCATTATGGGCAATTTGGATAGCCGTAGAGATTGGGGCTATGCACCCGATTATGTAGAGGGCTTTTATAAAATGGTTCAAAGCCATCCCGATGAATATATATTAGCCACTGGAACAACCCATTCCGTTAGAGACATTTTGGACATTTGTGGCAATTATTTAGGGATAGATTGGCAAGATTATGTTATTATTGAACCAACACTCCAAAGGGTAGGAGAGCGAAATAACATTTGGGGGAATGCTTCAAAAATTAAGCAAAACCTCGGGTGGTCGCCAACTACTTCTTTTGAAGATATGATTATTAAGATGTTGAAATATGACCTTGAATATGTATGAAATCCTACTCACAATTTGGTGAGGATATAATTATCCAAAATCACTTTCCATTAGACTACAAGGGTGTTTGCTTGAATATCGGTGCTACCGATGGAATCAATATGGACAACACTCTTCATTTTGAAAAACAAGGATGGTTTTGCATTTCCGTTGAAGCAAACCCCGACTTGTATGAAGCCTTAAAGATGAATCGTATGGCCGCGGTGCATTGTGCCGTAGGTGCGGAAGATATTGATGAGGTTGAGTTTAGCATTGTAACATTGACGGCCCAAGGTGGTAATCAAACCGCCATTAGTGCTACACAAATTGACAACCGCTTATTGCGTGACCATCAATTCTTGAAGCCTTCGGTCAAAGTTATTAATGTACCTATGATGACCATTGACACCATTCTATTGAAATACCCCGCTATTGACAAAATTGATTTTGTCTCCGTTGATGTAGAGGGAACGGAATTGGATGTCCTTCGCGGATTTGACATCGCTAAATGGATGCCGAGTATGTTCGTTATAGAAAACAACTACAACGACCCTCAAGTGGAGCAATATCTTCGTGGGTTTGGTTATTACAAAAAACTCCGCAATGCGGTGAATGACTTTTACATCAAAGGCTAATGGCAAACACAACTCTTATTAACCTTGGAGATTTATATGTCTCCGATTTTTGCGATGACAAAGCGGATTGTTTCGTGGGCACCAAATACCCGTTAACCCTTGAATATAACGAGCGTTTGAAATGTGCCGTCCTTACTTCTCAACCCCCTCACGAAATGATGTGGGGAAAGTATTGGTATAGGAGTGCTATTCAACCCGTTATGAAATTGGCACTTGAATCCGTTGTCAATGACACATTGCAATTCGTGGGCAATAGAGGCAAAAGCCCGATTTGGTTAGACATTGCTTCAAACGATGGAACCCTTTTGTTCTATGTACCCTCGGATTATCGCAAAATTGCGATAGACCCTTGTGAAGGAGATATAGCCGACCAATGTAAATTGATAGCCGATGTACATATTCAAGATTACTTTTCATCGGATGTCTACAACAATGCTTTATCGGAAAAAGCCGATGTAGTGACTTGTTGTGCTATGTTTTATGATTTGCAAGACCCCGTTAAATTTTTGATGGAGGTTGCGGATGTAATGAAGGATGATGCCCTTTTGGTCATACAACTCACCTATACCCCATTTATGTGGGATATGTTGGATGTAGGGAATATTTGCCACGAGCATTATGCATACCATACAATGGATAGTATTGCCCATTGCATCGGAGAGGCTGGGCTTTATTTGCGTGATGTCGTTTACAACGATGTTAATGGAGGTAGTGTTCGTGTGACTATTACGAAAAACCCTTATGTCAATTTGGGCAATCCCGTAAAAACATCAATCGGTTGGTATAGGGTTCAAAAAAGCCTCGCTAATACAAAAGACCCCATAAGTGAGTGGGAGATATTCGGAGAGAGACTATCCAAACTCAAATATGACCTTTATAGTTTTTTGCAAAAAGCAAAGGCACAAGGTAAACGAGTATGGGGATATGGAGCATCTACCAAAGCCAATACCATTCTTCAAATCCTCGGGTTGAGCGACATTTATATTGACGCTATTGCCGAAAGGTCACCGAGTAAATTCAACAAGTTTACCAAAGGTAGCGGTATCAAAATCTTGAGCGAATTAGAGTTTCAAGCCTCGGAACCCGATTACACCATTGTGTTCATTTGGCAATTTATGGATGCGGTTATCTCAAGGGAGTCCGAATATTTGAAAAAAGGGGGAACTCTTATTTTCCTTTCTCCTCAATTGTTATTTGTCACCAAAGACGGGATTCAAAAAATATGAAAGTCACATTAGGAAACCTCATTGACCAATTGACTATCGTCAACCTCCGCATTTGGATGTTGGAAGATGTTAAAAGGGATAGTTCTTCCAACGATGCCCTTGTTGCCGAAGCAACGAGAAAAACCAATATTCTCAACCAACAACGCAATGACCTTATTCAAAGCATTGATGAATTGGCTAATAGCATTGGTGATGGCGTAAAGCAAAAACTCTACGGGCAAGGCTCAACGAAAATGTATGGAAAAGGTAGCCAAGGTTAAAATTGGTGGTAAGTTGGGCGACTTTATCCACTGCCTTCAATATTGTGGACACCTATTTAAGACGAGGCAAATCAAGTCCCACATTTTTCTTGACCCGAATGGAGAGCCATTTGAGCGTGGTGCTGAAAACACCTTTAAAGAACTTGTACCCGTGGTGTTGTCGCAAGAATATGTTGTTGGATTTAGTTTGGATTACGACAACACACAACCCGTAGATGTCAACCTTTCGGATTTCCGAAAAAGCCAATATCTCTACAAGTCTTGTTGGAGCGATATCATAATCAAAACATTCTTCGGGGCTAACGAGCAAATCAATCCCGATGCTTGGATTAAAATGCCCAAAAAAGATTCGTCCCGCTATATGGTCGTATGCCGAGTAAATAAACTCCCGCTTTTACCCCACATCAAATTGGAGTATGAGCAATGGTTCTCTATGCACGATGATATTCGTTTCCTTGGGAGCCAAACGGACTATGACGCATTCCCTATGAAGCATAGGTGCAAGTTTGTAGCAAATGAAAGTTTGGAGCAAATGTTCCAAGTTATTAGCGATAGTTCTATGTTTATTGGAAACCAATCAAGCCCATTAGCAATCGCTTCATCGTTAAATGTCTATAGAGTTGCGGAATTGCATCCACCCGCTTATCCCGATGGTATACACTACGGAGCGGAAAAGAAATACTATTCAAATATCAAACCCATAATATGAGCGAAGAAAAAAAGCCATTGAAGCCCATTCACAAGTACACCTTGCAAGATTACACCACCATTAAAGGTGGCAAAATGTTGGTTAAGGATGGGCAACCCGTCAAGTGCCATAAGTGTGGCCCTCAAATTGTTCCAAGCGGATTGTCAAACCAACTCGTGCCCGTGTACGAGCATTGCACCACCCATTGTTCTCGGGCGATTTTAGCCTTGGAAAATGAGTTGTTGGTGTACCTACAAACTTGCGAGGTGCAAGGTCAAAAGTTTCCTATTGACAATGCGGAAGCGGCACCTAAACTAAACTTGGTTAAGTAATGCAACCCAAACACATATTAGCATATATGGACTTTATGTGTCCTACGGGCTTTGGCACTGTGGCACACAATGTAATGGATAGGCTAACCCCTTGGTTTAAGGAGCGAAACATCAAAGTAGATATCCTTTCTCTCAATTTTGCCAACAAGGAGGTAGAGAAATACAACGAATGTATTACCGCTATCAACCCTCGTATAATGGCTCGGAATATGGAGGATGTTTATTACCGAGATGGTGTCTTAAAAGCCCTTCAATTGGGAGACTATGACCTTTTGTGGATGATGAATGATGTTCCCGTTTTAGGGCCGATGTCCCGACTCGTCAACCATATTAGAGACACCAAAGCCTTTGAGAAAAAGAAGCCCTTTAAGTCGGTGATTTATTTCCCTATTGATAGCGTCCCTTACCAAAGGTATTTCCCCGATTTGGCCAAGTTTGATGACTTGTACACCTATACCGATTACGGACGCAAGGAAGCGATAAAAGCCCTTCAACAAAGCAACATTAAAAGAACCAATATTGGAATCATTCCCCACGGAACGGATTTGGATACTTTTAAGAAATTGAAAGCGAATAAGGATGACTTGAGGGAGAAATACCAATTGCCCAAAGGTCGCTTTTTGTATGGCCATATTAATAAGAATCAACCTCGCAAAGATTTCGGAACAACTCTAATTGCATTTCGTAACCTATTGGATATGTGGGAGGGTGAAGAAAAACCCGCTTTGTACTTGCATTGCTACCACTCCGATAAATCGGGAATCAAAATACACATTGCTTGTGAACGCTTAAATCTTGAGGTTGGAAAGGATGTTTTCTTGCCAATTGAGGACAAGTATGTCAATGACCGATACACGAGAGCGGAAATCAACGAACTCTACAACTCTATGGATTGCTTTGTGACTACCACTATGGCCGAAGGTTGGGGCTTGACTGTAACCGAAGCAATGGCCGTGGGGTTGCCTATCGTATGTGGTAACCACACCTCTTTGAAGGAAATCACTAACGATGGCAAATTGGTTTATATAGTAAATGACTTAGTAGAACACATCCAAATTGAGGATGCGGAAAACATCCGTCATAAACTAATGCCGATGTCGGTAGCCCAACAAATGAAGCGAGTATATGATGACACCTTGAAAGGATGCGTAAAAGCCAACTACGAGTCTAAACTAAAGGAGTTTGATTGGGATGCAATTGCCGAAATTTGGAAAGGAATAATTAAGAAAAACCTAAAATAATATGAAAGCATATCTTCTTGTAATCACACCCCCCGAAACCGAGCAATATCAAATTGTGTTGGTTCACGCAGAGTCTTTTGAAAATGCTGTAGAGCGAGTGAAGGCTCAACATCCTCATTTAGAGGAAGCCAAGTTTGTTAACGCAACCTTGGAAGCGGAGTAATCCGTAGGACGAGGGAAAAAAGAAAGGGCGGTACATTCCGTAACGCCCAGTTCCCCGTCATTGCTCAGGCAAAACCATTCCTACGAGAATTACTTCTTGTAGATGAGGTAACCGAGCATTCCAATGATGATAACATTGTGTACATTGTTACCACCCAAGAATTTGTCAGACTTAATGTTCAAAAAATCGCCCATTGTATTAATATTGACATAGCAAATATGGCAATAATTATTGGGACTACCGAATTTGTTGAATTTATAACACTTTGATAAGAGTTTGACTTTCCACAAATCCTTTCTTTCGCAAGTAATTGAGCCATTATTGTAGTTTTTTATGAATAAAATACGCAACAATAATCAACGATATGCTCAAGGGAGATTGCTATGAAATAGCGGGTAGAATTGCACTCAATGGCAATTTAAAAAATTATCCGACCCGTGATGACGATGGTAGAATTGTTTACTTGAAAGAAAACGAGTACATCGGAACTCCGTATTTGATTCAAGCCCAAGTAGAGGGTCAAGGTCAATTGGAAGGAGTAAATTTTGGGCATAGTTGGATAGAAGATGATATTTATGTTTACGACTTTTCTAATGGTCGTAATTTGATGATAATCAAACAATTCTATTATTATGTTGGTCAAATCCAACAAAAGAAGCCTCTCTATTATAAATACACATTCAAGAAAGCAAGGATATGGATGTTGAAGGATGAAACATTTGGCCCTTGGCAATTAGAAACCGAAAGTGGATTATGAAAATTTTTGACAAACCCGAATACATTGCTCGTCAACATACCCCTATTCTAATGAGGGGTGGTAAGGCAAGTGGAATGACTTTATCCGATGTGGCTAAAATCCACGGGATGACCGCGAAGCAATTAGAGCCTCATTTAAAGAAGGGCATTAAACACGAGTTTGAGCATACCAATAGTGCAAGAGTAGCCCGTAGAACCGCATTAGACCATTTGGTAGAATTTCCCGACTACTATGACCGCTTGGATAAAATTGAAAAGATGGCCGATGGTGGTTTGATTTTATACCATATTTACTCGGGCAAAGAAATTAAAGACTACCTTGAAAAAGCATCCTTTGAGGATACTGGTTTTTTTGATGATATAATGGATGCCGATAAATACGAGTTGAAAGAGGTTAAACTCAATCGCTTATACGAAAAGGATAAATCACTTTCAAGTTTTGTTGATGATGAGGTAGAAAACTACCGAAGCAATAAATACCGATGGGATTTCGGTGGTGAGTATCCAATAGTTATTGGCGATACAAGTTGGGAAAAAAATGTGGTGTTGGATGGTTACCATAGGATTACACAATCAATAGCCGATGGGAATGACTCAATACTTGCGTTTGTAAAAAAACACGATAACTCTTACGATGATTATACTTTCAAAAAAGGCGGTTCATTGTCAAAAACTCCCGCACCCCCGAGCGAACGCATACGCGGGAGCAAGGTGAACAAAGCGGGTAGTGCCAAATCAAAAACAAGTGGTAGGGCTATAAAATTTAGCGACAAATTGTTGTTGTCAATTAAAACAAAAGTAAAAGACCACAATAGATTACACCCTAACAACAAGGTGCATATTAATACCGCTAAATCCGTAGTTCGTAGAGGTATGGGTGCTTATAGCGTTAGCCATCGCCCAACTATTAGCGGTGGTAAGCCAAACTCCCGTCAAGCGTGGGCTTGGCAAGGCTCAATGCTTTCCTTAAAAAGAAGAGTGGGCAAGGGGCAAAATCAAGTTATGTACAAGACGATGATTTGCTTTAACTTTGTTAAATACCGAAAAGTATGTCTTTTAAGCATTTACTAAATCAACACTACGCAACCAAGGGCAAAGTAAAAAAATACGATGTCGGAGGTAAGGTTGTACACGACAAAGGGGAAACCAACGATGCAAAGCGTGGTGGATACTTTGAGGGTCGCCCACATAGCGAGGGTGGTATCAAAGCAAAAGTTAAAGAAACCAACCAACCTATTGAGGTTGAAGGTGGTGAGGTAGTCATTACTAAGAGAGCCGTTGAAGACGATACAAAGCGAGAGTTTGAAGGCAAAATGATGACCAACCGAGAAATCTTGAGTGAAATCAACGAAAGCGGTGGTGGGGTGTCTTTTGAAGAAGGTGGTGAGATAGACAATGCCGATGAGGATGACCTCTTCAATGATGTTGAAATTGACGAAGAGGTAGAAATGGATGAGTTTGATGATAGTCACGATTTGAGTGATTGGGAGCCTCAATATGAGGATGGTGGCGAAATACCATCTTGGAATTTGGTTGGTCAAGAACTATTAGAGGAACTCAAAAAAGATGGTGTAATAGAAACCTTTGAAGATTTTTTGCCCGATGCGAGAGATTTAGAATTAATCAAACTTGAATTGGATTTCCTAAATGTTGCTTATGGCGACATCCCCCCAACCGAAATAGTGGAAAAAATGGATGTGGCTATGGCTATTTCCAAATTGGAAAAAGAGTTGAGGGTAAAGCGAGTTTGGGGTGGAGGTTTTTCGGGTCGTATTGAACGGGATTCAACCAAAATTTCACGACTTCCTTTAAGGAGTTTTGACAAACAAAGCAATGAAAGGATGTCCATTCTACACCGATTGGCGTATCATTCACAGGAGTTTAATAATTGGTTTGGAGATTTTTATGGTTTTGTTCAATATATGAATAACCTTAGAAGCGAACCTAATAATCCAATAGATACATTTGGATTGCAAGGCTCCATAGATTATTTGAACTTTCCTATTTCCAAGGTGGGTTATTTTATGTCTAATGAGACATTGAAAGACTTTTTCAAAATACCTATAAACTCCCAAAGGACTATTGAGGGTTCTGGAGATGGTTGGGTTTATTTGCCACTCGTTGTATTTCAAGGTACTGGGGTTCGGTTTGAAAAATTTAAGTTTAAGCAATTCCCCGTCAACTATTTTGCCCGTACATATGCTTATGCCAATTGGTTTGCAAATCAAAAAGGCACACAAACTAAATTGAGCGATGGACAAAATAGCGGTATGGTTTTACCTTGCGTACTAAATATCCGAAGACCTTTGAATATGACGGATTTCAAATGGAACAAAATATCTCCTCAACAATTCTTTGATGCTATCTACTTGCAAACGGGGTTAACTCCCGAAGAGTTGAAAGTTCGTCCTCAATTCTTGAGTGACAAAACTCCCGATTTGGAGGTGTGGGTATATTTTAGAAATAATCCCGAAATGCTTGAGGTTTTAAGAGATAGTGGAATTGTGGATGGAATCCATATGTATGAGAATAATCCAAGCGTTGACCTTACGAGTGAGGCGTATTGGACTGAGGTATTTATGACATTTTATCCCGACCAAGCAAAGGTTCTTTCAGAAAGTTTGTTAGAACAATTCAAAGCGGGGCCAGACAACATACAATTGGAAAATTACGAATCATTCTTGATGAAGAAAGGGGGTGCGTTGTGATTTTAGATGTTCTTCAACTCTCGGTTAATAATTCCGAAGGGCCAAGGGTTATAAGTGGCAAACCCATAAATGCTACAAAAGAATTTCCAACCGATACTTTAGAGTACACTTATTGGACATACAACCTTAATAATAATCAAGATGCTTTAATGGGTCTTGTGGTATTGCTTGATACCAATAAAAACGAATATTATGTAGGAGTTTTTGATGATGAAATTCGGTGGGATTTCTTAAAATTTGGGGTTAAACGCGAAGATTTTATGGTTTTTCAAGACAAAGCAAAGGCTTACAACGCTTGGATGAGGATTATAGATAGATTTTACGAGAAACAAAAAGCCGAAGAACAAAAGAAATCTGGCAAAGAAGAGGAAGACCCTACGGAGCAATATTTACCCGTTTTTTGGCAAAAGAACACCAAATTAAATGCTCCCGATTCCTTGACAATAGTTTCGGCTCAATCCCCTTACGATGAGATACCAAATATGGTTCTTGAACTCCAACCAAGGGTTGACACAAGGGATGAAGACGGAATTGAAATAACTACTTTTTACTTGACTACTGGCGAAATATTAGAAGGAATCTTAATTGATGCCCCAGATGAAATCCAAGCCAAGTATAACAATGCCAAATTGTTAATCAAAACCGATGCTCCACCGCAAGAAGGCGAAGGTGAAGAAGGTGAAGGTGAAGGCAAAGGCAAAGGCAAAGGCAAAGGCAAAGGTAAAGGTAAAGGTAAAAAGGGCGAAGAAGGCGAAGGCGAAGAAGGTGAAGGCGAAGGTGAAGAAGGCGAAGGTGAAGAAGGTGAAGGTGAAGAAGGTGAAGGTGAAAGTGAAGGTAAAGGCAAAGGTAAAAAGGGCGAAGAAGGAGAAGGCGAAGAAGGAGAAGGCGAAGAGGGTGAAGGCGAAGGCGAAGGTGAAGAGGGCGAAAGTGAAGGACAAAGAAAAACCAAACCTAATCAACAAACTCCCGATGTAAATAAACCAGGCAATGAAGGAGAAGCCGAATCCGATGAAGAGTTTCAAAAACGAGAAGACAAAAGCCTAAAAAAAGATGTTCCTTTGGATGTCCTAACTCCTAATCACTTAATTCAAAAATTGGCCGATGCTTTGGGTAAGACAGTAAATCAAATTATGCCTTATTTGAGAAGAGAATCTACTTTGATTACCTTGTTAGCAATTAGTGACTATGAAAAGGTTCAAAAAGAGTTTAATACAACGGATACTAAATCCGAGTTTGCAAGAAAATTTATAGAAAAAATAAAAGGTTAATATGGCACAACCAACAAGAGGTACTTTAGAGTACTACGAGCAAATTTTAAACGCTCCCGCATCAACACCATTGATGAAAGACCAAGCCCAAAAGGCGATTGAGCGTTTGGCCGTTACGGGTCAAATTCAAGTTCAACAAGGAATGGGGGGTACTCCCGCTAATCCACAAGTAAAAGCGGTTATTGATGCTTTGCAAAAAGCGGTAGACAACTACAAAGGTGGTAGCGTGGATGCCGCTCAAGTTCAAGCCTTAGTAGAACAAGAACTCAAGCGACTAAAGATTAGTTTTTCCGATTTGGACGACAATTTGAAGAGTATGATTCAATCAACCCAAAAGGTTGAATTGACTATTCGTCAAATGGGTGTCGTTACGAGTCAAAGTACCTCTAACGCGAGTGAGGTTAATCGCCCATTGATTCAAAACCTTTTGAGCGACCTACAAGCGAAGAACAATTCCTATCTCTATGGAGGTGCGGGTACTGGTAAAACCTATTCGGCTAAAATCGTTAAGAACCTTATTGGATGGGAGTTGATTACCCTCAACTGTAACCAATTCACCTCTCCAATTGATATCATTGGTGGACAAACCATTGATGGTTATCAAGAGGGTAAGTTGTCTATGGCTTGGTCAAACGAAATTATCTCTCCCGATGGGCAAAAGAGAAAGGTTCCAGGGGTAGTGTTGTTGTTGGACGAGTTGCCAAAAATTGACCCTAATACAGCGGGTTTGTTAAACGAGGCATTGGCGGCAATTAAGGACTTTGATTTTGATAGCCAAGGGAATGTCATTCCTCCGAGCATATTGAATGGTCGTAACGAACGCTTATTCCTTGGAAACTTGTATGTTTTGGCAACGGGTAATGTTCCGTTGAATACTATTGACCCCGATTATGAGGCTAACTTTAAGCAAGATTTGTCTTTGCAAGACCGATTTATCGGAAGCACTTATAAGGTGTTTGTAGATTACGAAAATGAGTTTAGTCGCATTATGAAGGGTTTTGCCTTCATTTGGATTTATGGAACAAAATTGCGTGAGAAAATCGTTGAACTAAATGCAACGGGACAAGCCTTCGTGTCTATTCGTTTGATGCAAAATTTGCGTGAGACTTACATTGTCTACCGAGAGACTTTGATGCAAAACAAGCAAGGAGTACAATCCCTTATTAGCAACCCTAAGACCATCATTGAATCGTTGGAAACCTTCTTCTCTTTATTTAAACCAGCCACAAGAGATGCTTTGATGAGTGACCCCAAAACATCGTTGCGTGAATTTGCGAGAATAGTAGAGGAGAAAAACAAAATGCCATTTGATGCAACAAACATCAACTTTGATACTCCCGAGGAAATGGCCGAAGGACAAGCGATGATTGCCGCCTACAACAAGCGTAAAACTCAAATTTAATGGCCAATCAAAGCCCCAATAATGTTTATGGCGGTTTTTTCCGCAATAAAGCCATCGTTGGATGGTCTTTTGATTCGTTAGAAGAAATTCGCCAAATAGTTGGTGATGATGTATATGACCAACAAGTAGAAAATTATAAAGTCGGGGTTTATGATTCGGGCGTATCTAAAATTCTATTTGATTGCGGAATAAAATTTGACCTTGGGGGTCAAACGGAGAAAACAAGAATTATTACCACCGACAACCCTCAAGGTATTTTTGATTTTTCCTTAGCATCTAAGGGCTTATTTAGGGTTCAAGAGTTCTTTTCTCCAGATTTATTCAAAGAAAAAAGGGACTTATTCTCCGAATATGATTTGCCGTTAGGTGTCGTACCCGTTCAAATGATTAACGAGAAGGTTGTTGGAGGGGAAAAGAAATATGTATTTACCGATAGTGACGGCAAAGATTACTATTGCATCAAGCAACAAAAAGGAACCGCGGCTATCGCTCAAGGTATTCAAGGGGCAAAATTGAAATTTGCCACTAAAACCAAAAAAGTTTACTTGAAATTTAAGCGGAGTGGTGGAAAGGTAAACTATGTTGAAATATATAGCATATTTCATTGGGGGTCAGAGTATGGGCAATTGGGATATGCGTTAAGGCACATTCCCGCTTTAATGGTTTGCGAATATTTTGAAAGCATTGGTATAAAAACAAGATTTTATCCTACTCGCTATGTCAAAATGGATGATGAGAGGAACACATTAAGAGAAAGAGACTCTATCACCAATGCCAAATTACCGATGGCCGAAGAGGCAAAATTAAGCGGAAACGGGATTAGGGTATCCGATAATGATTGGATAATCGTCCAACCAATTTTAGCAAAAGAATATGGGCAAGAAGTTGATTTCCTCAAGTGCCTTGCGATAGCCCCATCGGGTGAAACTAATATTTATGAAGCCATAGCAAAGGAGGCTCAATTAAGGGATATGAAATATGCCAAACGCCCTTTTGGAAACCCGAGTACAACCGCTTTGAATTATAGAGAAGCCTTTGAAAGGTATAAGAACAAGTATCAAATTTATGTAGAAAATGGCTTGTTTAAGGGTAAGGAGGTTACTCCCGAGTGTCAAATCCTCCACGCTTCGGATAGTTTAGCCCTTGATGGGTCTCGTATTCTCCATAAATTTGGTGAGTTTGCATATCATTTAGGTTATAGTGGTAGCGAATCGGAAAGAATTGCGGAACTTGTTTCTAACAATCTTTACGCCAAAAAAATGATAGAATTTTGGATAAGGATTATGGCTTTAAAAATGCGTGATTACATCGCATTGTTGGTTACAAAAGAGCCAATAAAAGAAATGAAAAAAATAGTCCAAAATGCTCAAAATGAAGTTGAGTCATTTTATAATTTTTTCAGGAACGCTACATTTAAGGATGCATATGAATTTAGTTTTGTCAGTGAGTTTTTGAGGTTTGAAGTAAAGGATATTATGAATCACGAAAAAATGGCTTGGTATGCGTATGTAGGAAAATATAATTTAAAAAACCCCAACCCATTATCCAATCCTGTAGGTAATTGGATTTCAGCGGAACACGATGAGGTAGAAATTTATGTTCCAAAAATTCCTGGCAAAAGTTACATTGAAGAGTTGATAAACGAAGCCACAATATTTGCCGATGGTGGCTATTTCGCCACTCCCCCCGAACAAGTTGAAAAATTGGACAACCTTGTAGAAATGCTGTTAGATGAATTGCAAAAAGCGGATTTAGACTAAAATATGAAACCCACAAACGCTCAAAGACTCTCCCTAATGGAGATTATGAAAAATATTAACGCTCTACCTTCCTATGGTATGGAGGTTGATGACCTATTAGTTATGCACAATGTCGTTATTCCCGATATGGTATATGTCAAGTACAATACTAATGGTATGGTCAATGGTGAGAGGACTTACAACCAATATTTGTTGCAAATTGACAAGATTGGGATTGTAACCGACATCAATGGCGAATTTGAAAATGTCTATCAACGCTATGCGTTTTTGGGCGATTGCAAACCCCTTAACCTTGATTAATATGGCCATAGTAGACTTAAAAGGCTCGTTATTTTACGATATCTCGGAAACAATAGCCGACCAACTACATCCGTATGCTGGTTATTTTGAGTTCCTAAATATTACTGTTCAATACGATACCGATAGTAATACCGCTCAAATACCGCGACAATCGCTTACAACGATGGTCAAGCAATATTGTAAAAGGTCATATGGGAACATTAAAGTTTCGGTTAAGAGCGATTACAACTCAATAAATATAAGGATTTTAAATGCCCCAGTAACTTTTGATTTTAAGTCGTTTAGGGAAGAAATGGAGGAACTATTTCAAGGAAAAAAGCAAACGACAATGAGTACCCTTTATATTTCAAAAGACCCGTTGGAATTTGACGGCACTGATGGACAAGGTACTCAAATTAAATGCCCTGCGTATTTGCCAAAACTTTCCTTATCCGTGTTTTCCGATGTGACTTTCAATCAAGAACTCGGCATTACTAACTCCGAAACTACTACCGATGATATAAAAGTTGGCGATTTGGTATGGGTAAAGAACAATAAGTGGTTGATGGAGGTAAGACAAATTGTCCCAGGGGCAACTTATACTTGGTATAGTCTTGAAAACTCTCCAAATGCGGAAAAAATTTCGGGAACACAAGGAAATCCTGGCACATTTACCCGTGATGAAATTGAACCTTATGTGGCAACGAATTCTTCGTCACAAGAAGACACATCCGTTCAATCCGTTGGTCAAATGAGTGATGAAATGGTGATAGGCAACGAGGCAATGGAGGAGATTAAACTTTTCGTTAATAAAAATGCTGTTGTTTTGGCCGAAATGAAAGCCAACGACAAACAATTGTATGACTCCATTTTAGGTGCTATTGAATTTATCACAAATGAGTTGGAAGAAAAAGAAGGTGAGCCTATTACGGGAGAATCGGTGGTAGAGATGGTTGAGGAATCCGTTGAAGATGTTGACCTTGAGGGTTTGGAGGATATAGATTTTGAGATGGATGACCTTAGCGAATTGGATATTGATGACTTGCTTTTTGAAGATGCTGATTTGGAGGATTTGGATGTATCTGATTTGGATTTTGAGGAGGAGCAATCCGAAATTGAAGAACGACCTATATGGAAGAATGTGGATGGTGCAAGGATATATGATATTGAAATTGGAATGATACCAATAGAAAACGCTAATGACTTTGAAATAAATTTATCAAGTTTATATGGTAATATTTCAAACATCCCAGAGAACATAAAATATTCTTATGATAAAGAGAAACTAAGTGGTTATACAAGATTGGATATAAGTGTTTTTGAATATGGTGAGACTAATGAATATTTATCCGATGTTGAACAAGTTTTTTACGAAACATTTGGGCGTAAATTGACAAATGATGATTTTAGGCAACCCCCGAAACCACCTTCTACAACCGATGGCGGCAATAATCAAAACCAAGAACCCGAAAAACCAATAGGCGGTGAGGTCTTGGATTTCGGTGAGATGAATGTTGGAAAGGCTTTTGGAGATTATAAAGCCGAAAACTTGGTCTATGATTATAAAGGCTACGATTGGAAAATATATACCTATAGAGATTTGATGGGGCAACTCGTTTCCTTTGCTCAAAGGGGCAAAATAGAATGGGTAAATAATAATGTTTATACATTCACGAGCGATTCCAATATGTATAGGATTAGACTAATCAAAAACGACATTAAAAGGTTGACCGAGAAAGCCGTAAGAACCCAACAGGAAGAAGCCCTTATGCTATTTAGCGATAAGGTAGAGGCGGCAATGAACGAGGAAAACGATTAATTAATTTGTGTAGTATATTTGTTATAAATAATTTATGAAAGCCACGACCCAAAAGAAATTGGACAAGGTTAAGTCATTGCGTCTACCCGCTAATGTTAGGGAAGCCGTAAATAAGATTGAGAAGAACCTTGGAAGTGATAGTGCGGATGTACGCAATAAAGCCGAAGCCTCATTGGATAAGGTTGTAATGAAGTTGCGTGAGGTCGCCAAAAAGAAGGTAGAAGCACAAAAAAGTGCTACTCCAACCGCGGCCAAAAGAGTGCTATCCGACTTGGAAAAACTCATTGCGAGTGACCCCGAATTAGCGGATTTTAATAGCCCACGCAAAGCAAGTGGGGGTGGTCGTAGCGATGCTAAAATAGATGCCGAGCGTAAAGCCGTAGCCCCTGGTCGTAGGACATCCAAAAAGGGTTGGAAGAACCAATATGGAACGAGCAAAGGTGGTAGGGTGTATTACGAGAATCGCGAGAATCGTTCCGATAGAAGAGCCCCTGGTTTTGTGAAGGGCAAACCATACCTACAAGATGGTGGATATGTACATCCTATGGAGGGAGAAGAGGGCTACATTGTTTTGACCCATACCAAATCGGGAGCAACCAAAATCCGTGGGAAGTATAAAAGCCTTGACCAAGCGATGATGGCGGCTACTATGCTCCGTGATGTGGCTAAAAACGATGTGATGATTAAAGACCATAACGACAACATCGTGTATTCCAACCACAAAATGTCCGAAGGGGGAAGTGTCGGGGATACGAGAATGAAAAACAGATTGCGGGAAGAAAAGGGATACGATATGGCTTATTTGAACCAGTTGTCTAATAAACACTTAAAAATGCTTTATGATACCGAATTCAATGATGAGGGAGAGTATTGGAGCGAATATGCCAAAGGTGGTTCTGTCCCAAAGATTAAATATTATGTTAATTTTATGGAAGATGGTGCTTTTCAAAGCGAAGCGTATAATGAAAATGAGTACGATGAGGCGGTTTCGTTATACAATACCATAGCGAACACTTTCTATGCTCAATATGAGCGTCCAAAAGTCTACATAATGGATGCTGTTGATGGAGAAATTCTTAAAGGTGAAGAATTTGCCAAAGGTGGTAGATTGGAAGTCATTGGAGACGAGGATAAGGCAAAGCATTTTTATTCCTACCAACGATACCCCAAAGCCATAGGTAGTTTTGGTTGGATAACCGACAAGACTTATGGAGAGGGAATCCTTTATCCTTTGGATGATGTTGACCAAGACTTTTATTCCCACTTGAAATTGAAGAGTGGCGAGAGGTTGTTCCGCTACAAGACCGATAGAATGAAGGATTATTTCTTCCCATTGATTAAAATCAATATGGATAGGGGAATGCTTTACTTTTTGGAAGACTCGGAAGATGACAAGAACCCTAAATTTTCATCACGAGGCGTAAAATTTGATTATATGAAATTTGATAAAAATTATATGGCCAAAGGTGGGACAACGATGAATTGGAAATTGCCCACTATGGGTAAACCGACTAAAAAATTCAAGTATGAAATCGTTGAGCAATTAGTTGGTTATACCCCTAAAGGCGAGGACTATGAATATGTCAATTATTTCAAAAAAGTTAATTCGGATGAGCCAGTACCTCAAAAAGACTTTGAGAAATTTGTAGATGCTTGGCACGAAAAATTGAGTGGCAACGCTGGTGATAAGGCAAAATACGATGCTCTAAAAAAAGAATTAGAAAAGGAATTAGGGCGTAGAACAGTTGAGGATATGGAGGATTATATTGAAAGAACCCACAATGCCGACAAAATGCAGTATCGTTACGCCCAAGGTGGTTCCGTAGCCGATGATAGTAAAATAATGAGAGCAGCCAAATCCTATGCGGATAACCCTAATTGGACAAATGAAAAGTTATTGAAAGAATATAGGGCATCTAAATTTGATTTGAGGGAATTTGAAATGGGTTACTTGAAGCCAAGTAAAGTTATTGGAACTGGCTATAAGTCGTCCGCAATTGCTAAAAAATTGGCTAAAAATTTCCTTGAAGAGCGAATTGAAATATTCAAAACCGCACTTGAAATGAGAGGCGTTATGGCCAAAGGTGGCTATATGGCAAAGGGTGGCAAAATTCAATCGTTCCGAATTCTTCCATTTAAAAGTTGGAAAGTTGGAGATGAAGACTATTTGGACGCTGAAAATAGCCAATCCTTTAGAATAGAGGGAACATATAGTGAAGCGGAAAAAGCGGCACAGGAATATGTAAAAACAAATTCACCGCGAATTAAATTCGCTCAAATAACCCTATTGCACCCATCGGGAAACCCACTAAAGAATAAAAACATTTCTAATGTGAATATTGATAATGTTTTCAAATATGCCAATGGTGGCTCTATTGGTTTTGAGTCCCTTTCAAAAAAGGTAGCCAAGCGTTACGAAGGCAAATCCGTACCCAAGAAATATCAAAAGGACTACGGCAAAACCTACGATAAGGAAGAAGCCAAAGAGGTAGGTGATAAGGTAGCCGCTAAGGTTTATCGCCAACAACAGGGCAAAATGGCCAAAGGTGGTAAAGTTGGGGGGAATGGAAGACTTTTTAAACACGCCAAAGCCACCCGCAAGGAAGGTGAATCTTGGCAAGATGCCATCAAACGAGCCGTTAAAGAATTAGCATAATGGGACTATTGACTAAAACTCAAACTAAGCAACTCCAAAAGCAATTTGCTATGGGGAGTGACTTGAGTAAACAAAAGGTCATTACTAAAATCTTCAATCCTTATGGAAGTCAAAGGTGGTACTTATTGAACCAAGACCCCGAAGACCCAGATTATTTGTGGGTGATTTTTTGGGATGGCGATATCCTTGAGATGGGCTCCGCAAGTCTTTACGATTTGGAAACCGCTCGTGTAGGGAAATGGAGATTGCCACTTGAGCGTGATAAGTATTTCTCCCCTATTAATGCCGAAGAAGTATTTCAAGGATTAGGTATGGGACGATTCTACGAAGATGGAGGTGAGATTGATGTAAAGATTGTCAATAAGGATAGAACCTTTACCGAACTTGATTACAAGGGAATATTTGGAGATTACGATAAAGATGGTATTCCTAATGTGGATGACCCCAATCCAACCGCTAAGGGAGACAAAGGCCCGATTGAGAAAGAAATTTCTTTTGCCGATGTGTTCTCTAATCTATTGGATTCCAAAAAGTCTTGGGATAAGGCTATGGATAGGGTTGTCGCGAAACTCAAACAAATCGCTCCGTTAGGCTCAAAAATTTACGCCCGTACAAAAACCCCATTTAGCGTTATTAAGAAATTGACCGAAAAGCGTATGGTCAACCTCAAACAAACGAAAGGGGATAGCGTTATAGGTCTAACAGATATTATTGGAACAACCATCGCGGTGAAGGATTATGAAGACCTCGTTGCGTTGAGAAAAAAGATTGAGGGGGGTGCATTGGGAAAAATATTTGCCGTAGATGATTTCTATGAAGCCCCAAAGGATGGTTATCGTGCCTTCCATTGCACTTTCATTGAACCTAAAAGTGGATTGCCAGTTGAGTTGCAATTGAAGACCCAAAGGCAAAAACTTATTAATACCGCTTCGCATACCCCTTATAAACAAAACAACTTAGATGTTGAGCAATTGCTTTATCTAACGGATTTGGCAAATGAAGCGGATATGGGAAATATAAAGGCAATTCGTGAGTTCAATAGAGAGACTAAGGATATGGATAAATTGAAAGCATCCCTATACTTAAAAAAGTCCAAGAACTCCTAAATTTGAACAAACCATAGATATGACAAACATAGACAAAATGTTAAGTGCAAACGGGCTTGAAGTGTCCGATTTGCCAACCAAGTTGAAAAACGCTGTTAACAAGTTTAACAAGCAAGTAGCATCCTACGAGGAAATCAAAGCCAACGCTGGCGATGATGCCGAAAACGATGAAGAGATTGCCGACCTTAAAGAGTATTTGAGTGATTTTCAAGAAGAGATTTTGGAATCCCTCAATGAATGGAACGAGGAGCGTCTTGAGTCATTAAAGGCACAAGAATCCGAAGAACAATCCACGACCGAGCCCACGCCCGAGCCCACGCCCGAACCCCAAGTGACTCAACCACAACAAGATATTGTTGCCGAAGAGCCAAAGGAGGAAAAGAAGGTTGGTTTCGGAGCGTTCATCTTGGGTATTGGTGTATTGGCTTTGACACTCGGTGCGGTCAATACATTCAATAAACGATGACGGAAATTCGCCAACATTACTTTGCTTTTGACCCCCAACCCATTCGGTGGCTTGATGTTGTATTCGTTGGGCCACTAATGATTTATGCGGGAGTAAAAGGCAATTTTAATCCTTGGGTAAAAACGGCACTCGTTCTAACTGGAGTCGGTACTATTGTGTACAACGGAGTCAATTATTTGGAAAACGAAAAGGCAAAGAAAAATGGCCTATAAGATTACTCCATATACCCAAGCCCAAGCCAAGCGGTTAGGTGTTGTTGTCAAGCACTCAAAAGTGAAGGGCAAGAAAATTGATGTATTCAAAAACGGAGTCAAGGTTGCTTCCGTAGGGGCTATAGGATATAACGACTATCCAACTTTTATGGAATTAGAATCCAAGGGGAAAGTTCCCGTGGGTACGGCAAAAAACCGAAGAAAAGCATACAAACAAAGACACGATAAAGACCGCAAGGTTGTTGGGACACCAGGGTACTATGCGGATAAACTTTTATGGTAAACGATTATGGCAACACTACCGAAAATTACAAAGGTTGACTTTCCCGAAAGTTGTTACTACAAGGAAGTAACCGAGAAAACTCAAATCTATCTTCACCACACCGCTGGTAACTCTAATGCTAAGGCGGTGTTTAGTGGTTGGACAAAGCGAACCGACAAAGTAAGCACTTGTATTTCCATTAGTGGTAAAGGCAAGTCTACTATTGATGGGGAAATTGTACAAGGCTTTAGTTCTCGTTATTGGGGCAACCATTTGGGTCTCGGTAGCAAACATTTTGCCGCTGTAGGGGTGACATACCGCAATTTGAATAAGACATCAATCGGCATTGAAATTTGCAATTGGGGTGGCTTGAAGGAGGTGAATGGTAAATACTTGACTTATGTCAACACCGAAGTTCCCAAAGACGAGGTAACAAAGTTGGATACCCCCTACAAGGGATACACCTATTGGCACTCCTACACCGATGCTCAAATTCAATCTACAAAAGAGTTGTTGTTGTATTGGGGTGAGACATATGGTATTCCATTGACCTACAATGCGGATATTTTTGACATCACCAAGAGAGCCTATATGGGCGAAAAGGGTGTGTTTACTCACAATAGCGTTCGTAAGGACAAATTGGACATCTATCCTTGCCCACGAATGATTGCAATGCTTAAATCCCTATGAGCAACAAGGTAAAAACCCTTCTCGTTGTCCTTGGAGTATTTGGTGTAGCCTACTTTGCGGGAAAACTGTATTTTAAAAAATCTTACCAAGTTGAGCCATTGACCGACTCGGATAGGAATATGCTAAAGCAAATTAGAATACGATGAATTACGACATTACGATTCCCGCTATTCAAAAGGAGTGGCAAGTCCCATCCAATCAAATTCCTTGGAAAGACCAAGCCATTAAAACCTTGAAAAAAATCAAGGCTAACTATGGTCAACAATTTGTGAACGCTTCCAACTACACGGGAGTTCCTTTGCCTATTCTATATGGCTTTAGTGCCGTAGAAAGCGGTGGGGCTTTGAATAACACCTTGGATGGCTTTTCTAAAGGATTGATGCAAGTCAACCCCGATTCTTGTTGGCAAACGCTACGAGACCAACTCAAGGTGGATACTCTTCAAAAATTCTATCCCCTATATCAATCCGCTCCTAACGCTTTTGATGTAATCAAGCCAATGGACAATTTGGGATATGCTTTTAAGACCAACAAAATGGCTTCCGAGTATTTGCAAATAAAGCCTTTGAGCCCATCGGTAGTCACATATTGTGGGCAAAGAATGGTAGCGGATGCTCAATTTGCCGTTTATATTGGGTCTTTGATTCTCGCTAAATTAATAGCGGGTACTATGAAAAGTGTAGGTCAAGTGAGATTAGACCACATAGTAATAAAATACAACGCGGGTAGTGGTCGCTTTAGACAAGTAATTACAAGTCGTGGGTTGGAGTCTCCAAGTGTTGATACCACGCAAGTTTACAACAACTTACCTATCCCAGTTAGCCAAGCATATATTGTAAAATTACTTGGAATTAATGGGTATATGGACATCCAAAAGAAGGGTCTTGCATAACTCGGCATTAATGTTGATTTTTGAAGTATGGGATTTTTAAGAGAAATGTTTAACGGCCCCGAAGGAATCATCTCACACAAGCGAGTCTTGGGAAGTGTAGGATTCATTTTGGTTTGTGGCACTATGGTAGCAAATTCTTTCTCTAATACGGAGATTGCACCAAGCCCCGAGTTGGTAGCCGCGGCAGAGTATTTGACAATGAGTGCCCTTTTTGGAACAGTCATTGAGAAGTTTGCATCTAAAAAACAAGGAGAATAATTATGAAAACAGAAGGTATCGGAGGAATGCTTTTGGGTCTTGCATTGACCTTGGGAGCAGTTTACATTACCGCTTATGTTGCTGGTAAAGGCTTCAAAAAAGCGTAAGTGAAATCATTCGTAGGGGAAATAACGGACGCTTTTGATAGCGACTATGGTAGTGCCTTGCTTTATGCAACGGCAATAGGACTTGTATTGTCCGATATCATACCGACCCCAGCGGATGCTGTCTATTACCATCGGGAAAGAAAACTCCGTTCAATGTTGGACGAGGGTAAAATCACTCCCGAGAAGTATTACAAAAAATCGGCCAATGCTCACTATATCTACACACCGATATGGTGGGCTTTGGTTTTAGGTATCCTTTACAAAACCGAGGGGGGAGTTCAAGAGAAAGCCAAAATTGGATTGATGGTAGTTGGTGTTGGAGCGGCAATTGGATTGTTGCACAAGTCCTACTCCAAGGATATCAAAGAAGTAAAATCGGCATTGAAAACCGAAGAACCAGTCGTTAACTTTGATGCAAAGCCAAGACAAGGGCAAATTCGGAAAGTCTATCGTGCTGGAAACAAGATTAAATTCGTTTACTAATGGAAAACCAAAACCCCGCACCCGCAACCGCACCCGCACAGGCGAGTACACCCGCACCCGCACCCGCACCCGCAGAGCAACAAATTGCAGATGCGGCAACCGCAGGAATGGTAGCGGGAGAAGCGGATTCACCCGTAATGACACACGATAAGACACAATGGTTGGCTATCGGTTTATTGTCGTTGGCGGCTATATCTCTAATCCTTAAAATCTATATGTATCGTAAACAAATACAAAAGTTGGATAAGGACGATGAGGAGATGAAGGTAACAATCAAAGAAGTCAAGAGCAATGTCCAAAAGTTGATGGGCAACAAGTATGAGTCCTTGGCTGAATAACATAACCTTCGGAAACCCTTTTGATGAGATGTTGCCCTACCTTAAAAAAGGGCACTACGATAGTATTGTAGAGGAACTATATAAGTTTCCTTTCCCCTCTAACGATTGCGAGGCTACTCAAGCGGAAATTCGTGATTTGGTGGAATTGCAAAATTCTCCAGAGCAACAAGACGAACGAAAAATTTCCCGCTTTGTCGCGTACGATGAAGACCTATCGGGTATCTATAAAAAATATTGCAACGAGAAAATTGAGCAAAATCTTGATGAGTTGATTGATGAGTTAATTGAGGTAAGTAAGTTTATTATTACCAAACTCAAATACCGCTATCAACGCCCAAGACCTTATCAACTTGCCCAATACTATAAGGCTCGTTTGTTCCCCTATAATTCAAAGAGTGCTAACACACCATCGTATCCAAGTGGCCACGCTTTTCAAAGCGAATTGCTTACGGAGGTAATTGGAAGCAAGTTCCCCGAACACTACTCTTTCTTAAAACGATTGGCTAATGATGTCACACAAAGTAGGATGTACTTGGGTTTGCACTATGAAAGCGATTGCGATTTCGCTCTCCAATGTGTAAACGCTCTTACAACCTCCAAAGAATTCACCGCAAAATATGGACTATAGAATGGAGTTTACCCCCGTTGGTAAACCAAGAATGACACAAAGGGATAAGTGGTTAAACCCACCAAGAGCGGAAGTAGTACGATACCGCCTTGCCCAAAGAGCCTTGGAAGCCTATTGTATGGCTAACCATTTCACGCTCGGAGATGAAATTATTGCAACTTTTGTCTTGCCTATGCCCAATTCTTGGAGCGAGAAGAAAAAGAAATTGATGGATGGTACTCCGCATCAACAAAAACCCGATATTGATAATATTCTCAAATTTGTGGCCGACACACTTAAACCCGATGGCGACCAATGCATTCATAGCGTTGTAGTCAAAAAGGTATGGGGTCGTGAGGGCTGCGTAATATTCCACACCAATGACACCGCAACAAACGAAGAAAACGCTTGAAAACCTTTTATCGGCATTGAGCGATACATTGAACGAGTTAGGGGCAGTTCAAACCCTTCAACTCCTACGAGAGGGTCGTGGTGGATTTCAAAAGACCGACATAACCACTTGTGCTGATTGTGTTGCAAATGTGTTTGAGATGCCTCCAAACACGCTTTTCTCTAAGAGTAAAAAGTACCCACGGAAATATGCTTTTGCCATTTGGGTGTACATTTGCTATAATGATTTGAAGTATTCTCTACCAGATTTAGCAGCACATTCAAGACGAAGTGTAAGTGCTATTTCCAAGAGCAAAAAATTGATTGACGAGCATCCAAATGTGACCCCATTTGACAAAATGATTTACGACAAACTCTCCTTAGCCCAAATCAAAACCAAAGAAACTCTAAACAACGCTTAATATACATATGAACCAAGATGTAGAATTTTTAGATGACTTTTCTCCGTTGATGGAGAATGTCGTGCAACGCGATTACACCAAACCGAGCGTTGATGTCCCAAACGACTTTACTCCCATTGATGAACCGATGTTCACGCAACCATCGTTTGATGAGATTAATGAAACTTATCAAAACTCTTTGAATGGTGGTGAAAGTGCAACCAACGAGAGCGGTGGCCAAGGAGGTAGTGATTTCGGAGGTGGTGATTTCGGTAGTGCCAACCCCTCTATGGAGCAATTGGACTCCAAAGACCAACGAGTTGCCGCTAAGGCGATGGTTGAGGCGGTTTTGGATGGCTATACTCAATTAAATAGATTCGGAAACAAGTTAGTCCAATTCTCACCCGACAAAGTGGACGAGATGATGAGAAATGGGGAAATTGACCCTAATATTTCTCTACCGATTGATGGACAAAATGTAGGTATTGGTGAGTATATAAATGAGTACAACAAACAAGTTGGTGATGTCATATCAGTAAGCGAGGAGTTCAAGAACAAGGTTCGTCCCGTTATGACCCGCGTATTTATGAAGCGGGGTATCGGTATGACCGATGAGCAATTGTTGATGTACTATTTCGGTATTGACATTATTACCAAAGGTGCAATGATTGTTGGATTGCGTAAACAAAACGCTAACCTCATTGAAAACCTAAAACAAATTACGAGCGAGGGTGCTACCGCTCCAAAGCCCGAGCCTAAGAAGAAGAAGGAAAAGCCCGTAGAAAAACAATATGTAGAACCAACGGATGAAGGTTACGACACGGGTCGTGAGTATGTAGAACCCGAAGAGGTTAAGCAAAAACCCGTAGAAGATTTTGTTGATGCGGAGGTTATTGTAGAAAGACCCGTTAAGCCTAAAACAAGTAGTATGCCCGAGTTCGGGGATAGCGATATTTTGTCCCATATGGAAGAAGTTGCCCAAGGTGGTGACCCAAGCCGTAAAAGAAGAGGTCGCCCCAAAAAGTCACAATAATGAGAGAACCACAATTAGGAGTAGCGGTAGGTAAGAAAGGTGTAGGAAAATCCTTTACCACAAATAGAGTTATTCAAAACTATGTCCAAGGGAATCCCGCGAGTGGGATTTTGCCGAGGAGAGCATTGATTTTGGATGTCAACGATGAATTCACCCATTTCAAGGCTATCGCTTTGAAGGACTTGGTTCGGTTCTCGGTTCACCCCGTAGTTGAATGCCGAAGAATTAGACCTTTCCGTCCCGATGGAAAACGAATGACCTTGGATGAGATTGCTCAAACCTTGTTTGTTATCTTGGAAACCTACCGAGGAGGATTGTTGTTGATTGAGGATATCAACCGATACATATCGGATGCACTACCAAACGACATTATTGGGGCTATATGCACGAACCGACATAGCGACCTTGACATCATTATGCACTTTCAATCCATAGGCCGTATTACAACTAAGATTTGGCAAAATATGAATTGGTTGAGATTCCATAAGAACTTGGATAGCGTAGCGAAGCACCAAAAGAAGTTTGAGGACAAGTTTGAGTTACTAAGGATAGTGGAGTTAATTGTTAACAATGAATACCAAAACGGGAACAAGCGTTTCTATCAATATGTTGATTGCGATGAGATGCGAATTTTAGGTAAGGTTGAGCCTAAAAAAATTGACATTGCTATTGGGACATATTTAGAGGAGAATTACCGAAAAATTATTAGCCCGATGCTTCAAATAAAGGATGGTAGCGGTAAAAGTCGCTATACAGCCGACACTGCCCGTAAATCCGAGGTTAATCGCATAAAGTCGTTATACTTATAGTTGATATAGAATTAATCCTTGCTATCAAAGGGATTTGTAATTTTACGCAACTATAATCAACTTATATTTAACACCTTTTCTAAAGGGAATAATTAAGAACATTAATTATGCCCGATAATTTTGTTTTGTCTTGAGGGTCTGAACTCCACAAGGCGAAAAGAAAAACAATTATGGATTTAGCAAAATTGACAAAAGTATTAGGCCAGGTTGCCGTTGTTGTAGCGGGAGTATTGGTCGCCAATCAAGCACAAAAGATGATTGACAAATCTCGTGCTGGTGAGTAATTAACAAAATTTTTAACCTTTAAGACAAAAACTAAAAATGAGCATTCGTAAGTATCTCGCAGACGCACAGAGAAGTGCCCACGAGAATTATTTGAACGCAGACGGGTTCTTTGATGATGACCTGTCTTTCACCGCTGGTGAGGATTTTATGTCGGCTAATGGTGCTGAAATGCCAGCCGCCGCTCCTACCTCTCAGCCTTACATCGTAACTGTTACCAACACTGGTTCCGCTGTGTCTTCTTTTGACATTTTGGGTTCCTATGAGTACATCAACAACGCTGGTTTTTCAAACGGCTCGTTGACTATCGGTAACATCACCATTTCTTCTGGTGTACCCAATGTAACTTACCAACAAATGTTGTGGCAGTTCCAAAACAGCCCCTTTAGCGTAGGTTTGACTTACATCCAAAGCGGTACTGCCAACCAATTGTTGGAAACCTTGAGCGTACAAACTAAGGACGCTAATGGTAACTTGGCTCAAAAGCCTTTGGTTCCAACTGTTGACCCTTACCAGCAGCAGACCACTGTGTTGGCTATGCGTTTTGGTTACCGCATTGATGGTTACACCAAAATCATCATCAACCAAGTGTTGGCTTCTGCCACTGTGAAGTTCTACTTGTACCCAAGCGACAACATCAATATCGCTCGTGGTTTGGCTGGAAAAGCGGTTTCTCGCGATTTCTCAAGCCCTGGTATTGTTCGTTCACAGCCTGTGAAATTGGTAGGTTAATCCTAACAAAAAACAACCTAAAAGGGGTGGGTGGTTTCGCCCACCCTTTTTTTGTAAATTTGATATAAGCAAAGCAAGATGACAATCTACGAATACATTGCGAGGAGCAACCCTTATGGCTCGGCACAAGTCATTCAATCTTATGGATATAGGATTGTTGACAAGAAAAGAATGGGAGACAATTTGAGACAATTAGTCGCCCAAGAAGGGGAAGGAGCATTACGAGACATCGTGGCCCTTCATCCCGATAAGGATATCATTCTGGAAGTTTACGGAAAAGATTCCTCTAAGGAGACATTTATGGGAGCCGATGGTTTACTCCAATCCGCAATCGTAGGTCAAACCGCAAGTCAACAATCAAGTGATAGCACGAAGTTGGCTATGCAAACAAACGCTATGCTTATCGCGGCTACTGTTATTATCGCGGCAGCAATTATTGTTAAAAAATGAAGAAGTTAACACAACAAGAGGTTTACGCTATTTCCGCTAAAACGATTGATGCCAATCCAAAAGCGGTAGCCCAATTGGTTCGTAAGCACGGAGTATCCATCTCTATGAACCCCTCCAAGAAAGAATTGGATTTGGCTTTTATTGCCTTGATGAAGAAGAGTGCCCCTTTCCGTAAGGACTTTTCTAAGTTAGCAGAATCCGAGCAAAGCAACTTTAGTGGGTATAGCAATGCTAACGGCTTGACTACGCCACCGACAGTGACTGTGCCCGATTCTATCCTTCAAAAGAGTGACGAGAACTTGAAGGCGAAGGCCGAAAAGACAAAGGGTGCTAAAACCCAAGTTGGTCAGTTCTTGGCGGGTCTTTTCACTCCCGAGTTTACTCAAGATGCAATGAACACGGCATTGAATATTTGGAGCGTTAAAAGCACGGGTCAAAACGCTTCCGTAACTCAACAAGAGTTGTCGTGGGGTCGTTCAACCGATGAAACTTTGCCCGATGAAACTACACGAGGTGGAATTAGCACTACGGGAATCGTAATGGTCGTTCTCGGTGTAGCCGCTTTGGGTGGTGTTGCTTACTACTTTTATAAGAAGAAATAATAATGTCAAACGAGTTCCAAGAGGCTTTAGATGATGTTCGTAAGATGAATGAGGTAGATACTCACGATATCTTCACGAATAAAGTCCGTTCTACTATCAAGGGTAGTGCCGTTGGATTGGTTGCGGGTATTTTTTATGGTTTTTACAAACAAAAGAATATCTATGTGACCGCCCTTCTTGGAGCGTTGGCGGGAGGTACTGTAAATTTTATCCTTTTTACCAATGAATAATATTTTGGGAAACTTGAAAAATTACTCTTCTCCCGATATTGTAAGGACGAGAAAAGTTGATGTTCTAAATGCTAATGGCCCAATGGGAATCACTTTTGGCGAAGGAGATTTAATGCAAGGCAAAACACCAACCGAAACCTACGAGAGCAAAAAGAAAAGAGAAGAAGCCGATGAGAAGGGTAAACAATTGGGAACGGGTATGTTTATCCTTGGAGCAATTTTGACCTACTACATTGTCTACAAAATAGTAAAATCATAATAATATGAAATTGAATATCACTAAAGACCACTTTTGGACTGCGGCCATCGTAACCGCTGTCGCTATTTTCCTTGCGACCCGCAAAAAAGATAGTGTCTTGGATAGTGCCGTAAACGGCAACCCATCCCCAAATGGACAAGAGAATGATTTCTCTAATTGGACAAATGAGGATATGGTTTATGATGACCACTTGTACAAAAACGCAAATGGTCGTACTGGTTTGAAATTTTAATAACTCAAAAGATGACAAAAGGAACTAAAACTATTGTAGGATTGGCCGTTGTAGCGGGAGTCCTTTATTTTGTATTCAAGAAGCCAAGCGACAAATAATGAAAACGCAAAATTTGCTTTTGATTGGTGGCGGTGCGGTTGTCCTTTATCTTTTGATGAAGAAGAAACCCGAAGCAACTACCGAGGAAACCACGGGTGGTGGCGGTGGCGGTGGAATGATTGGTGGCATTTTGCCTCCTCCATTGGTATTGACAACTCCCGCTCCCGCGGTTGTAGTTAATACGGGTGGATATCGTTCTCCTTCTCAAACAACGGGAACAAAAGGAACGGGCACTCAAACAACCCCAACAACCACTACAACATCCTCAACTGGAGTTAAGAGCCAAACAACCGCTTCTACCCCAACGGGTGGAATTACGGGAGGTGGTATCTTCACGGGTGCGGGTACGGGCACGAACACACCCTACACCCCCTCTCAAGGAGGAAGTGCTATCGGGTTTGATGGATTGAAAATGGGTGGAAGCCGCAAGGCAAAAGCCGAATTTAGATAAGTATGAATAGTGCGAATCAACTTTATAAGCAAAGCGGTTCAACCTTGCCTTTTAAGGATTGGTTGGAGAGAGAAAAGCAAAAAGGGAAGTTTATTCCCAACTTGGCCGCTCAAGAAGAGTTCTTCAATGCTAATGGAGAGGATAACGCTATGGATTCCCCAAAAGACACAAACATCATCGGTTCGGTTGTTTCAAGAAACTTGATGATTGCGGTTGTGCTTGGAATCGGTATTTATGCCGTCTACAAAGTGATGAATAAATGAAATTGAGTAAGCACGAAAAATGGATTTTAATCGCATCGGTAGGTGCGATTTTGGTGCTTTATGCGAATAGAGCAAATTTGCCATACGACAAAGACAATCTCAATGCCGATGGTGATGAGGGTCAAAATACCATCAATCGTGCTATCTCAAAATTGAAAACGGGTAATGTAAAGGTCAACGACACACCCGAAGAAGTTAAGAAGGCTGTATGAAGTACAAAATCACAACAAACTATGCACCTTTGACACTTTGCGTGAAAGTGACCGCATCTACTCCGACCAAGGTCTACTTGCGTGTATATGACGCTCAAGACAAGACCCGTAGATTTACGGATAGGTATAAGACAGTGACGGGTGAGGAAATGTTTTATATCCGTATGCCCTTGAGTCCCGATATTTCCGTAGTAGAAGTTACGGGTGCTAATGGGGCACAAGAGGGAACATTTAACCTCGTTAGTGTAACTAAAAAGCCTTTGGAGAGAAGGATTGATGTTAATGACATCGGTAACTCTAACATTAGGTCTTTTGTGAAGTTTGCTCAAAAGTTCTCGTTCAATTTGGGCAATTTGGAAACGAACACCACCTATCGTAGTGACGATGGTATGTTCTTAATCCAATTGGTTCCGAAGATTCAAAGTCGGGATGGTCGGCCATTGGCAACACCCGCAAGAATTGGTCGGAAAACGGGAATTATACAAGTAAGTAAATCTTCATTTGAGAAATTTACTATCCCTATGCGTTTGGCAATCCTATTGCACGAATTCTCACACTTTTATCTCAACGAACAAATTGACAATGAGATGGAAGCGGATTTGAATGGATTGTTGATTTATTTAGGATTGGGATATCCACGAATTGAAGCCTATCAAGCATTCTTGGAAACCTTCAAGGATTCTCCAAGTGCTTTGAATAAGCAACGATACGACATCATCAATAAGTTTATCAATGACTTTGAGTCAATGAATATGGTAATTCAATAACTATGGCCGTTATAACAACTTGGGATATTGCCCCCGACTACGATGCTTGGGGAAGCGACACTTGGTGGGGTTGCACCGAATGGATGCAATGGCACGGCCAATTGAAGAAAAAATTTGGTGCGGAAAAAGCCAAAATGATTTGGGATTACGCCTTTGCTAAGAGCGGTAATTTCAGTGGTAATTTGGATTGCCGTACAACCAACAAGGTATTCCGTGAATATGTACGCAAAGAGGGTTTGAATCCCTACCAAAATGCGGGTGTATTCGCTCCAATCCTAAATATTGTAGGTGGAGGTCTTGAACTCGGTGAAAGTGCGGGAGATGTTGTTGGAGGAGCCGCGGAGGGCGTTTCCGATATAGGTAAGTATATCAAATATGGTTTAGGTGTGGCCGTTCTTGGAGTAGCGGTTTTGTATGGTATTAAAGCCTATAAGTTGTTGAAATGAACAAGAACCTAAAAATAGCATTGATGGTTGGCGGGGGACTATTGCTCTCCGCTTCCGTATATTTTGCCGTACGAAAAATTAAAGATAGGAATGCTTTGGTCAAAGGTGGAACTAAGGAAGCCGATGAGATTAAGCAATTGATAGCCAAAATTGATTTAGCCGCTGATGAATAAAACTGGTAAAGCCATATTGTACATTTCTGGTAGCGTTATTCTTTTGGGTGGTGCTTTGGCATTGCTTTTGAAAAAGCCAAAAGGCGATGACAAGGACACAACGGATGAGTCCACGGACAAACAACCAGAAAACAAAGAACAAACACAAGCAACTCAAACGACCTTGAATTCTATGTTGCGATTTCCTACCGCTTCATCCACCATTAAGAACAAAACTATTTTTTCTAAAATAGCGGGTGCAAAGGGAAGAACCGAGCCTTATGTTAACGATGGTTTGATTTCCAATGAGAACTTTGTGAAGTATAGCACAATGGGTGACATAGGAACCGCAACGGGCGTATTGAAAGAAGACAAAGGCAAAACCAAAAGTCCACAAGGGTATGTGTACAAGTGGGTAGAGATTGAGTTGTCAAAAACCGCGGTAGAAGAATACAACCGCAATTCTCCTTGGTACTATCCATCCGCTAAAGCGGGTCAAAAAACCTTGATGCGTGAGGATGTAATTAGATTATAAAATGAAAAAAGAATACAAATATGCATTGATTTTCGGTGGGGCAGCGGTAGGTGCTTATATCGTAGTGCGTGTAATCCAAGCCATCAAAGAAAAACGAGGTGGGGACGATGGTGCGGATATTGTAGTTGAAGAGGATGTTGTTAGTACGGGTGCTTCAAAACCCGCTTCAAACTTGCCAAGTTTTTCCAAAATCGTTGCCGCAAGTGCAAAGGCCGATTTCAAGGCAAGTGTTTCCGCTCTTCAAAGAGCCATCAATCGCAAATTGATTGGTATCGCAACCAAGGATGAATTTATTTCCGAGGATGGTTTCTATGGAAAAAACACCTACAATGCTCATTTGAGAGTTATGCCCTTTGCGGCAAAAGATATTAATTATATGGTAGCAAACCCCACCAAGGCTGCCGTTGATTCAATGACCAAATTTTTGAACAAATAAAATGGAAATTTCTACCTTCTTTCGGAACGATGACTTGAGTTTTGGGTTTGATGGCTTTAATGGCTATCGCAACCCCGCTGACGACTACAAGTTTGGTTCTCCTATGCTTTATGGGTTTACCGATGATGCCGACTATAATTATGCTACGGGTCGTGCCGCTCAAGTAGCCCAATGGCACCCTATTACCGATGTTCAAAAAAGCGATTGCGAGGCTTTGTCCAAGTTGATTGAAGATTTGGAGCGTGTGGTTCAAGACCAAGAAGCCGCTGTCGGTGCCGCCAAGGGCGGTGATAAGCGTGTTAAGCAAGAATATCTCAATGCTTATCGTTCTCGTTTGTCGGAGTTCAAGGGATATTACTCAAAGGCCAATTGCGAGATTGTAAAAGCCGAAAAAGCGGAAGAGAAATTTCAAAGCCAACTATCCTCTATTTTGTCATCCGACAACGGAGATAACAAAGCGGCTCAATATGCCCTCATTATTGGTGGCGTAGCGGTTTTGGGTGTGTTGGGTTATTTCGTCTATAAAAAATATAAGAAATGAATGTAGCGTGGGCAAATAGCGATGCTGGTCAATTCGGCTCTATGGACAACAAAGTGATGTTGGAAGTAGGAGACGACTTTTTGAATTGGCTCCCATCGGGAGAAGTAAATGCGGGTATTCAAGCCCGTCAATCCGCTTATGATGAAAAACTCAATGCGTTGAAGACCCAATACCCAGCAAAATTGGGTATGGACAAAAAGGTGTTGAGCGACAATATTAAAGCCTTGGATGGTCTTTATTCTCGTTATGACTCTCAAAGTTATGAAGCCTATAAGCGTGGATACAACAAGACTAAGAAGGCTTGGGTAAAAGGGTCACAAGCAAACGCCTCACAAGCGGAAGCCGAATATTGGGATTCTACCTTGTGGAAATATGCGGTGTCCGAGTACAAAAAATCTTTGGGCGACTTTCAAAAGAAAAACAACAAGTTCTTGGAAGAGGTTTCGTATTACGAAAAAGCCAAGACAAGCAACAAGTTGACCGATTGGAAGGCTTATTTGAAATTGTATCCCGAAGGGCAATTTGTAGGTGAAGCCAATAGTGCTATCGCATCATTGACCACTAAGGCTCCCGCTTCTTCTCCAAAGGAAGAGGAATTGAATAATCTAATGAATGGAACGAGCCAAGACCAAGGAGCGAACAAGAAAATTATCGCCATTGTGGGTGGAGCGATTGTTTTGGGCTTGGTGGTTTTATTACTAAGAGGAAAATAAAATGGATGTAAATGAATTTATCGCAAGTACGGGAATTGATTCTCAAGATGTTGAAGCAACTCGCCAACGAGGTGAAAGTTTTGCTAAAAAATTCGGTGAAATCTTTCGGCCAGAACTTGAAAGAAACATTAACGAAATCCGAGGAAGAGCCGATAGACTCAACCAAAAAGAAGCGGTAGTATTGGGTATTCCCAATGGTGTCGTTTATTATGGATTGACATTCGGTCTTATTTACTTGGCTTATAAAACGATTTTCTAATGAAAGCGGATAGAATCTTACTAATTAGCGGTGCTACCTTAGGTGCTGCCGCCCTTGCCCGATATTTGTATCGCAATATCTTATTGGCAAACGAATGGGACTATACCCTTGATGGTTTCCGTATCACAAAACTCATCCCAAAGGTTGAGGGTGTTGTTTACTTGACATTCATCAACAAGAGCAATTTGACCGCTTCTATTAAGGATGTGGATATCAAGGTATTCACTACGGGTAATACTCCTATCGGAAGCATCAATGAGCCATCGGAGATGAAAGTTGAGCCCAATGGTAAGAGCCGTTTGCAATTCGTATTGAGTGCTGACCCCGTTGCCATCGCCAAAAATTGGAGAAATCTTTCAGCATCGGCATTGACTATCAAAGACATCCCCTTGGACTTTGTAGGAACCTTCCGATTGAAGACTATTTTCGGATGGACAAAAGTCCCCGTTAGATATAGTTCTACCGCTCGTGAATTGAAGAGCCTCTATGATGAATATTACGGGTAAGTAATTATATTTGCCCGTATATGTTACAAGATATGTTTGGCGGCAAGATAAAGGCCGATTTCCTTGATGGTTTACAACGCTTCGGGAAGGAGTACAATGAGCCATCGTCTAATGTGCAAATACGAATCACCTTTGGTGGTACGGAAGACAAACCACTTGCTTACGAAGTATGCATAGGCTTTAAGCCTAAAAAGGAGGTATCCTATAAGCAAATTATGGATATCAAAATGGATTTGCTTGGTCAAGAGCAAATGGTCGGTGGTGTCATTCTACAATCGCTTTTTAAGCAATGTGAGTTGTTGACTATAGCCCCCGAAAACGCAAGTGCTTTTTTGATGGATGTCAAAGGACAAGTCATTGTAGCCGTTTATGATGGCTTTAAGCACAAGAAGGTTTGTACAGTAGAGGAATTGCTATCCTAAATATGAATATTATTTTCCAAATAGATGGTGGCTTAGGCAAGTGCATTATGGCTACCGCGGTTTGCGATGCAATTAAGACCGCACATCCCGATGATAAATTAATTGTCGTTAGTGGATACCCCGATGTTTTTTCCAATAACCCTAAAGTAGATAGGGCTTTGGCTTTTGGCGAAACTCGTTACTTTTTTGAGGAGTTTATTATGGGGCATAAGATTAAACTACACGCCCATAATCCATACCTTGAAGCCGCACATATCAAGAGGGATGAGCATTTGCTCAAAACTTGGACTAAAATGTTCGGATATGTATACAATGGAGAATACCCGAGTTTGTTTTTGACCAATAGGGAAAAGGAATTTTATAGCACTCGCTTTAGAAGCGAAAAACCCATTTTTGTTATCCAAACCAATGGTGGTGCCCCTAATCAAGAAAATCCTTATTCGTGGGCTCGTGACCTCCCGTATGGAGTTGCTCAAAAGGTGGTAAATCATTTCAAGGATAGGTACAATGTAGTCCACATCCGTAGGGATGACCAACCCGCATTGGAGAACACTTTTCAAGTGAGCGACAATTTTAGGGCAATGTGTGTATTGTTGATGATGAGCGAAAAGCGTTTGTTGATTGATTCGTTCGCCCAACACGCTTGTGCCGCTATGCATTTGCCAAGTGTGGTTTGTTGGATTGCTAATAGCGATGGTGTTTTCGGATACGATACCCATACGAATATCAAAGCCAATGAGTTCACTAAAAAGCCCGAATTAAGGAACGCCTACTTGCATCCCTTCAATATTGCGGGTGACCCCTTAGAGTTCCCGTACCATAGCGAAAATGAAATTTTCAATGCGGAGGACATCATTGAAGCATTAGAGAAACTATAAATATGGAACAAAAGATATTTTTCAATTCATCCTTACCACGAAGTGGTAGCACCTTGTTGCAAAACATTTTTGCTCAACGAGAGGACTTTTATGCAACCCCCACGAGCGGTGTTTTAGAGTTGTTGTTTGCCGCACGAGGCAACTATACAAATAGCCCCGAGTTCAAAGCCCAAGACCCACAAACTATGCTCAATGGATGGAGAGGCTTTTGTGGTAGTGGTTTTCGTGGATTTTACAAGAATGTAACCGACAAGCCATTTGTGGTAGACAAATCAAGAGGGTGGGGTATCCATAGGGACTTTTTAGATTTCTTTTATGAAGACCCAAAGATTGTAGTTATGGTTCGCGACTTGCGTGACATCTTTTGCTCTATGGAGAAGAATTTCCGCAAGAACCAACACCTTGATTCGGGTATAGTAGACAATGCTCAATTGATTGGCACAAACACCCCTAAGCGTATTGATGTATGGGCTCAAAGTCAACCAGTAGGTATGGCTATAGAGCGTTTAGCGGAGATTATGCGTCAAGGCTATGACAACAAGGTTTTATTTGTTAAGTACGAAGATTTGTGTTTGCGTCCCGAAAACGAAATGCACCGAATTTATGAGTATTTCGGTATTGAAGGCTACAAGCACGATTTTGATGCGATTGAGCAAGTAACAAAGGAAGATGACTCCGTGTATGGAGTTTATGGTGACCACACTATTAGAACAAAATTGGAATTGACACCATCCACCGCCAAAGAGGTATTAGGTCGCGATGTGTGCAATTGGATTTTTGACAACTATCGTTGGTTTTATGATTATTTTAGATACACAAAGTAAATATGGAAGTTAAATTTAGAATTGGAGAAGAATGCTACATCGCCACGGAACAAGTGATTCGTGTGGGAGTGGTTTGCGAAGTAGTAAAACACATCTATGACCCCGAATGGAGTTACTTGGTCAAATTGGGTCAATATGGTGAAGGCAATGCCGAGATGCAATACTTGAAGCAAAGCGTTTTATTTAAAGCAAACGAGTTAACATTGGTTGCAGAAAAACCCGAAGAACCAACTCAGACGGGGGCTACGGAAGAAGTGCAAAAACAAGCAACTCCTTTGAATCCGTAATTGTGATTGTAGTATTCTTCGGTCAACCCTGTAGTGGCAAAACCACTCTTTGTAAGGAATTTTATTCTTGGATGCGGGACTATCTCCCCGTTCGTATCCATTATATGGATGGGGACAAGTTCCGAGGAATATTTAGGAATAAAGATTATTCCAAACAAGGTAGAATTGCTAACCTCAATTTAGCATCAAATATTGCTAAATATGAGCGTTCGTTGAATGAGGTTGTCTTGATGGCTTTTGTATTCCCTTATGAGGAATGCAGGGCGTTTTTAGATACCTTAGAAAAGAAAGTAATGTGGGTGTATTTGCATTACGATAAGTCCAATGAAATAAGGGGCAGAGAGGATTTTTGGGTAGACGATTTTGAAGTCCCAAATTCTTCCGAGTATGACCTTATTTTGGATACCTCTAAACTATCCATTGATGAGTGT
>Ga0208644_1000125_pt1 | contig 50212 bp, 38 predicted proteins | sample VirMetDEL_Nov_18_FD_184517 | JGI IMG/M metagenome (GOLD analysis project Ga0208644, IMG submission 184517) | Aqueous microbial communities from the Delaware River and Bay under freshwater to marine salinity gradient to study organic matter... | ecosystem: Environmental > Aquatic > Marine >...
CCGGTGTGCGCCCAACCTACTACCATTACGAGGTCGCGCTGGGCCGCAGACAGGGCGCAACGACGTGGAACAAATTCGGCTACAATGCTGATGTCGATACGGGGACCGAGTTTCTGGCCGCGCAGGGTGGATCTCTCACGATCCTGACCAGCGCCTCGACGCTGACCACGGTCTCGTCCAGCACGGCTGACGATAGCGGCGGAACCGGCGCCAACTCTATTGTGGTTTACGGTGTCGATGCCAACCGCGATTATCAGACGGAAACCGTGACCATGGACGGCACGACCAACGTCGTCTCGACCTCGACATGGCTCGGGATCAATCGCGTGGGCATAGCCTCTGCAGGATCTGCGCAAGGCAACGTCGGGAATATCACGATCACGGCCACGACAGGCGGTAGCGTCCAGGCTTACATGCCTGCTGGCGAAGGCGTCACGCAGCAATTGGTGTTCTTCACGCGCGACAGCCATCAGGCGCTGGCGGACTGGATGTGGCTGGCTGCTGAAAAGCTCGGCGGTGGCGGCACGCCCAAGGTGACGTTCAAGGCGTGGATTTTCAACGCCGCAACCAATGCGAAGGCAGAGGTCTTCCGGGCTGTGGTCGATACGTCAGCAACCAGCTCAATCGAGCTACGCCCATCTCATCCGTTCGTTATTCCAGAAAACTCCGTCTTTTGGATTGAAGCCACGACGGACACAGATAACACGGTCGTCTCTGGTCGCTTTTCATTGATTGAAGCGCGCGACGTAGACGCTGTTTAACATAGGGCCTTGTGCCAGGGCCTCAGTAGATTGTATCGCGTAGCCACCGACCCCGCTCCGGCGGGGTTTTTTCTTGTCTCCATAGCAACAGCAACAGCAAGGAGATCACTATGGCACTAGACAAATGGGCGAGTAAAATCCTGACCAGCTTGCATGGCAGGAAACTCGGTATCGATGACAAGGGGTTCCTCGTCGGCACTCCCGGCACACGGCATCCTCTCGAGACGGTGACGGCGGCCAGCACGCTCGCAGATAGCGGCGTGTCGGTTATTACGTCGGCATCTGCCATCGACACGACCCTGACCGCACCGCCCTACGTGGGCTGCGAGAAGATCATCGTCAATGGCTCCACGTATGCCAACACGGTCAATCGTTCGACCGCGAATGGCGCCTGCTCGATCTACGCCTCGACCGGCACAGAGCAGGAAGGTCGGAAAATAACCTTCGCGGCCTCGGTTCGCCCGAGCCTCCATCTGGTCGGCATTACCACCGATCAATGGGGCGTCGTTAACTCAGGCTCGACGGTCTACTGGTCCGTTTCAACCTCTACGTAACCTGCGTTTCCTCCCAACTGGCCCGCTTTCGAGCGGGCCTTTTTCTTTTCACGAGGCAGAAAATGAGAATTGCACTAATCGGCAGCGCGCCATCGAGCGCACATCTAGCACCCTACACCGATCCCTCCTGGCAGATCTGGGCGTGCTCGCCTGGATCGATCCAGAATCTCAAGAGGACGCCGGATGCGTTCTTTGAGCTGCATCGCTGGGAGCCGGAGAAATCGTGGTTTTGCATCAATTACAGAACGTGGCTGGCCAACGCCAAATGCCCCGTCTACATGATCGATCCGATTGAAGCCGTGCCCGCTTCGATTGCCTATCCCAAGGATGAGATGGTCAGGCGGTTCGGTCCCTGGTTCTTCACGTCATCCCTGTCGTGGATGTTCGCGCTCGCTATCCATCGCGGTGCGACAGAGATCGGCCTTTGGGGCGTGGATATGAGCGCTCAAGAAGAGTGGGAGTTTCAGCGCTCTGGCTGCCATTTCTTCATCGCTCTGGCCCGCGAGATGGGCATCAAGGTCACGATCCCGCACGAGAGCGATCTGCTGCGTCCGCCGCCGTTCTACGGTTTCCGCGAAGTGGACCCGATGCACATCAAGCTGGTGGCCCGTAGCGAGGAACTGACAGCCAAGATCCGCGCCGCAGAACAGAAGGTCCAGGCCGCTCGTGATGAACTCATGTTCTACAAGGGCGCGGCAGATTCCAACCTTTACACTCTGAAGACTTGGGTCGGAGACGGTCTGGCGCTTCAGATCGCCTACTCCAACCCGGAGCCAAAGACTGAAGCGACCTTGATGGCGCCTGCCGAAATAGAGGCCAGCGGCGAGCGCGTGGCCGCAGCGGTTGAGGCAAAGGCGGAAGCCAAGGTGGCGCGCAAGACAAAGGCGCCCAAGGTTCGAGCCAAGCGCAAAGTGAATGGGGTGGCCCATGCCGACGCCTAAGAAAAAAGCGCCAGCAAAGCGAAAAGCCGGACATCCAAAAGAGCCCGTCTTCACACAGGCCGTGGCTGAAGAGGTGTGCGACCGTCTGGCTAAAGGGGAGTCCTTGCGGCAGATCTGCAAGGACTCTCACCTACCCGACGAAAAGACCATCCGCTACTGGGCGGCCAAGGCCGATCATCCCTTCTCCGCGCAGTATTCCGTCGCGCGTGAGGTGGGCTATCTGTCTATGGCCGATGAGCTTTTAGAGATCGCGGACGACGGGTCGAACGATTGGATGGTGCGCGAAGGCAAGGATGGCGAACCGTCATGGATACTCAATGGCGAGAACATCCAGCGCTCCAGGCTGCGCGTCGATACCCGCAAGTGGGTCGTTTCCAAGATGCTGCCGAGGATCTTTGGCGACAAGGTGATCAACGAGCACTCCGGCCCAGATGGCGGCCCGATCCAGACCGAGACAACGGACTCGCTTGAATCGGCGCGGCGTGTCGCGTTCCTGCTGGGCACGGCGGTCGCAAAGGCAAAGGCACGGTCTGATGAGCCTTCTGAGTGAAATCCAGGCCCAACTGGACGCTCTGCCGGACCAGAAGCGCCAGGAAGTCCTAGATCGCGCCAACAAGCATGCGGAAGGAAAGAAGTGGATTCCAAACCCAGGCCCGCAACTCGAAGCCTACCTCTGCCCTGCCGACGTACTGCTCTATGGCGGACAGGGCGGTGGTGGAAAATCGGATCTGGGCCTCGGTCTGGCGTTCACCTGCTTCACGCGAAGTCTGGTCATGCGCCGCCGCTATACGGAACTCACCGGCCTCACCGACCGCGCTTTGCAAATCAACGGGAGCCGTAAGGGGTTCTCAGGCTCGCCGCCGCCATCTCTGCGCACCGACGATGGGCGCCTGATCCAGTTCGCCGCCAACCAGTTGCTGGGTGATGAGCAGTCCTGGCAGGGCAATCCGTTCAGCTACAAATACTTCGATGAAGCCTGCCAGTTTCTGGAGCTTCAGATCAGGTTCCACCTGGGCTGGCTGCGCGATGCAACGGGCGGGCGCACCCGCGCGGTGCTCGGCACCAACCCTCCCGTCGATGCGGACGGCGATTGGATCATCGGCATGTTCCGGCCCTGGCTGGATCTAACGCACCACAACCCGGCCAAGAACGGAGAATTGCGGTGGTTCGTATCCGTGCCAGATCCAAACGACCCAAAGACCATCATGGATATCGAGATCGATGAGCGCGATCTTGGAGAGGACGAGCATGGCCGCCATCCCGTGCAGAGGGACGGGCAGACGCTTTATGCCAAGTCAAGGACATTCATTCCCGCTGCACTGAGCGACAATCCGTACCTGATCCGCACGAACTATCAGGCGGAATTGGACGCCCTGCCCGAGCCGATCCGTAGCGCGGTGCGTGACGGCAACTTCATGGCGGCCCGCGCCGATGCCGAGCGCCAAGTGATCCCGACACAGTGGATCATCGAGGCTCAAAACCGCTGGCGTTCTGACGGCTGGAAGGAGTTCGAGATGACCGCGATGGCGGTCGATCCGGCTGGTGGCGGTGCCGACGCGGAAGAAATCGTCTGGCGTCACGGTCCCTGGTTTTCAGACCCGGTAAGCACGCAGGGAGAGCAAACGGCAGACGGTTCAACCACGGCGGCCCGCATCATCAAGTACCGCCGCTCCAATGCGCCGGTCATCGTGGATGTCGGCGGAGGATATGGCGGGGCAGTGTGCCTGCGTCTGAGAGACAACACAATCGCGCACACCCCATTCAACGGGGCCACAGCCACAGGCCAGAAGACTATCGACCGAACGTTGTCGTTCGTCAACAAGAGAGCAGAGGCTTGGTGGCGGTTTCGGGAAGCTCTGGACCCGGATCAGGAGGGCGGGAGCCCGATTGCGCTGCCGCCCAATGCCGAGCTGCGGTCGGATCTAACAACTCCGACATTCGAGGTGACGGCCAACGGCATCAAGCTGGAAGACAAGAAAAAGATCAAGGAACGGATTGGCCGCTCTCCTGGCAAGGGAGATGCGGTCGTCATGTGCTGGAGCGCGCAAGAAGGGGTCATTCGTCGTCTGCAAGGCAAGGCAACCGGCGCACGGCAAAGGTACGCGAATGTTGGATATTCCAAACTCAAGAAAGGACGACGTTGATGGCTAACCCATTCAAGAAGCCGAAGATGCCCAAGATCGAGATCCCAGAGGCTAAACCAATCCGCATGCAAGACAACACGGTTGCTCTGGCCCAGGCCGAGCGCGATGCCGAGAAAAAGCGGCAACGCGAAAAAGGTCGCATATCGACGGTTCTCTGGCGTGAACCCGTACCCACCCGCACGCTTGGAACCTAGGAGGCTGACATGGGTGGAATGGCAACAAAACCGGGTTCTTTTGCGCATTACATGCAGCAAAACTCCATGAAGATGAAGCAATCGATGATGGATGCGCGATCCTCCAATGATCCGGAAGCCAAGAAGCGCGCCCTAGCCGGTGGCTTTGGCGCTTTCCCGATGATGCTGGGTGAATCGATCCGTCAGTTTGGCGAGCAGAGAGGGGCCAGCGGCGCCAAGTGGGACAAGTTTGTCAAGAACTCCGACAAGGTGCGCAGCAAATACGGTTCATTCTTTGGCAATTTAGGAGGCTGATCATGGCTAGTTCGTTTAACACGCTCAAATCTGTAAATCCTGGCTCGATGATGATGAACCTCTTTAAGCTCGGACAAGATAAGAAGCAGTTAGGAAAGGCCATTGGCGGCACGATTATGGGCTTTGCCAACTCCAAGGCGCCTGCCGGAGATCGTGTTGGCGGCCTGTTCAAGACAGCAGCTTCTGGCCTATCGCAGCCCTATGACGATGGCACGGAAGAAACGAAAAAGCGGGTCCAGGGCAACGGCGGCTTTTTCGGACTTTTAGGAGGTTGATCATGGGCGGAATGATAACATTGCCTGATGGCACACAATCAAAGGCAAATCTTTTTGACTATTTATCACTCGGCAATCGAATGAAGCGTGAAGGGAGAAAACTAACAAGAGATGAAGCCCAGCAGTGGTTTCCTCTTCTGAGCGAAAAAAAACTGAACAAGTTTTATCCATCTCAGACAAGCGGACAAACGCTTGGCGGCAGTTCTGTCGCAGCACCAGAGAAAACAGGATCTTCAAAGCCAGCAGAGCCATTGCCCAGACCGCGCAATACTGCGGGTGGGTTCTTTGGAATGCTAGGAGGCTGATCATGGGCGGAAAGGCAACGCTCCCAGGGAACCGTGGAGCAGCAGGTAGCAATTTTTTCAACATCTGGGAAACAGCAAACAGATTGAAAAAAGAGGGACATAAGGGTTTTGGCGTTCTGCTTCACCCAGACATGCAGCAAGCCCATAGGACATGGTTTGCCTCAAGAAACAATCAAACAAACGCCCTTGGCGGCGGACAAGCAACGCAACAAGAAGGCATTTCCCCAGAAGAACAGCAGCGCAAGAAGAGAAACACCGCAGGCGGGTTCTTTGGGACTCTAGGAGGTTAGCCGCATGGCAAGCGATGCACGAGCAAAAGAACTGGTTGACTTGGGCAATCGCTTGTTCACTAAGCGCGACCCAATGTTGTCTCTCTGGCAGGAAGTAGCAGAGCATTTCTATGTCGAACGCTCAGACTTCACGTCAGAGTTCGTCATGGGCGAGGACTTTGCCGATCATCTGATGGATTCCTATCCAGCCCTTCTTCGCAGGGAACTTGGAAACTCGATATCGGCCATGCTTCGACCGCGTGAGCGCCAGTGGTTCAGGACAACGACCCTCGATGACGACCGCGATACAGATGTAATGAATGCTGCGTATCTCGAATACGTCGTCACGAAGATGAAATACTTGATGTACGACACGCGCACAAAGTTCGTGCGGGCGACAAAAGAGGCCGACCACGATTTTGTGACGTTCGGACAGGCCGTTATGTCGGTCGAAGAATCCGTGACACGCGATCATCTGTTCTATCGCACCTTCCATCTGCGCGATTGCGCATGGCTTGAAAACCATATGGGCGATGTCGATCACTTGCACCGCAAGGACAAGATGACGGCGCGCAAGATGATCGGCAGGTTCGGTGACGCCAACGTCCATCATACCGTCAAGCAGGCGGCCAAGCGCGATCCCGGCAAAGAGTTCAACATGCGCTGCATCGTCATGCCAGCCGATGAATACGACATGGTCGCCAAGGGCAAGGAAGGCATGGGCCGCCGCAAGGCCAAGTACGTCATTGTCTATATCGATGCCGACAACTGCAAGGTGCTCAAAGAGTATCCTATGCCAGACTTCCCCTATATCGTTCCGCGCTGGCACACGGTTTCTGGCCTGCAATACGCCTATTCCCCGACAACCTGCATCGCCTTGCCAGACGCAAGAATGATGCAGCAGATGACCCGCATCATTCTGGAAGCGGGCGAAAAGTCGGTCGATCCTCCGGTCGTTGCCGTCGAGGAAGCCGTGCGCGAGGTCAACCTTGCTGCCGGTGCCATTACATGGGCTGATTTCTCATTTGATGGAAAATTGCGTGAGGCCGTCCAGCCGATCACCATCGAAAACAATATGACCGTCGCGTTCAGCATGCGCCAGGATATGCGCGAAATGCTGAACAAGGCGTGGTTCATCGACAAGCTCCAGCTTCCCCCGGTGGCCGGTGCCGATCAGATGACGGCCCGCGAGGTCGGCATTCGCCAGCAGGAGTTTATTCGCAACCTGCTTCCGCTGTTTGAGCCCATCGAGGTCGAATACAATTCGCGCGTTCTGGACAAATCCTTCGCGCTCCTGCGCAACATGGGCGCCTTCCCCTCAGATGAGGTTCCAGAAGATCTGCTTGGCGCGGAAGTGACATGGCAGTTTGAAAGCCCGATCCAAGACAACCAGAAGCGTCTGGCCGTCTCGCAGTATCAGGAAACCCTGCAATTGATCGGGGCCTCGATGCAGATGGGTGTCGATGCCATACCTGTCAATCTGGATGCGGCGTTGAAGGATGCCATCCAGGGTCTGGCCGCGCCGTCCGATTGGTTCAAGGACGACGACCAGATCGAGGAAGAGGAAGCCGCCAAGGCCCAGCAGCACGAGATGGCCAGCGCCATGCAGCAGGTCCAGGGCATGGCGCAGACGGCGGGCATGGCCGCAGAGGCATCGCAGCAGGTGGGGCAGGCAATGCTGCCGCCGCAGGTCTCCGGGCCTGGGGCACAGCCCGCATTGCCGCCGCCTAAGAGGACAGCAGCATGAGCGGGATAGAAAAACTAAGGGGTGCTCTTTCGGCAAAAAAACCAGATAATTTTGGTGTTCCAATGAGGGAAAAGTTATATCCAGGCGAAGATAGCTTCTTCAAATCAAACCCTCATGTTGCTGGAATGGCTGCAGAGGATAATGCAGTTATCCTCAATCCTTATTCAAACTTAAAACCAGAAGAGCGCAATGCAGTAGCTGCTAATGAGGCGGCCCGCATTTACATGAGAACTGGAAAAAATCGACCATCCTTTGCGATAACTCCGGAGCAGAAGAAGGCATTTGCGGAGACAGCTTACGGTAAAGACGAGCAGGCTTTGCGTGAGACATTGGCTGCGCGCATTTACTCTGGAGATCCATCCGTAGGAAAGGCAACTCCAGAACAAATTGACTATGTAGATAGAATTTTGAGGCGCAGATGAAAATAGAATGGAGGCCCAAGCGCCACCCTTACGAGCCCGCCGATTGGGACGAGAACATCGTCATGGCCTTTCGGTCGTTTCACGAGGGCAAGGCGAACGAGGGCCAGCAAAAGACTGTGTGGCGGTATCTGCAGTATTTGACAGGAACGGGCGACTACACGGATTTGTCGTTCCGTCCTGGCGGGTCGGATGCCGAGCGTGAAACGGCGTTTGCCGAGGGCAAACGCTATGTCGGGCTTCAATTGATGAAGCTCAACCATCCCCTGATTTTGGAAAGCATCATTCAGGACAAACCTAGAGGCAAACAATGAGCGAAGAAGTCGATCTGAAAACCCCGGAGACGGGCGCAGATCCTGCTCCGCAGGAGGCAGCAGAAACCACCGACACTCTTGGGGGGGATACTCAAGAGACAACAGAAACCACCCAAGAGGCCCGCGAAAGCGGGTCTTCTCTTTTGGGGGACGGTGAGGACAGGACGGTCCCTGTAGACTGGCCGAAAGACTGGCGGTCCAAGCTCTCGAACGGCGATGAAAAGCTGATGAAGCGCCTGGAGCGGTTTACCGATCCCTCCAAGATCTTCCAGTCCTGGCTTGCCGCCGAGCAGAAGATCAGCTCCGGCGAGTACAAGAAGGGCCTGGATGAGAACGCCACCGAGGAACAGGTCGCAGAATGGCGCAAGGCCAACGGCATCCCTGAAGCCGCAGACGGCTACAAGCCGCCAGCACTTGAGGGCCTGGAGTGGAGCGAGGCCGATCAGCCGCTGCTCAACACCTTGTTTGAGGCCATGCACGGCGCCAACGCCACGCAGGCCCAGGTCGATGCAGCGCTCAATGCCTACGGAAAGCTGGTCAGCGAGACGCAATCGGCGCGCGTCGAGGCGGATCGCCAGTTCATCATCGAGAACGAGGATGCGCTGCGCGCCAAGTATGGCGACGAGTTCCGCCCCAATCTGGCGATCTACAAGCGCGTGCTGGAGCAGAGCGATAATTCGCCCCTGCCGCGCGATGTGGTGCAGGCTTTGATGTCGGCGCGCGATGAGAATGGCAACGCCGTGATCAACAATGCGGCTGTTGCGGATTTCATCGTCAACCTCGGCCTTGATTATTACGGACCTGCTGGCATCGAGACGGGCGATGGAAAGGCAACTGCCCAGACCCAGCTCGATGAGATCAAGCAGATTATGAAGACCGACATCGACCGCTATTACCGGGAAGGGTGGGACAAGAAGTATTCCGCCATTCTGGAGCGTCAGATGGGCAAGAACAATCAAGGGACACGCTACTACGATCCCTGAGATCTGCGGTGTGGGCGTTGTCTGCAGTTTTTCGAAACTGTAGATAGCGCCCCATCCCCTGCTCTCAGGACCAAGCGGACAACCCAAGTAGATCGCCCTGTTGGGAAACGGCGCGATGAACGGCCCCGCGTACTGGTTAACAAGACAGGACCGCCACAATCAACCGCCCCGCATCTCGCATGACAAGCGCGGCCCCGCCTCCCAGCGGGCAACCCGAGGCAAGCGTGCAACTCAGCGGACAACCGGATGAAGAGGCTTGATCTAAATCCTCAATCTAAAAGCGAAAGGCTTGAAAACAATGGGAAATCCTGTTGTGCCAGTCGTACAATACCGCGAGGAATACATCGCCTCGTTTGAGCAGGACTACTCCTTGCTCAAGATCGGTACTGTGCGCGAAACCCTGATCAAAGGCAATCAGGCGACGTTCTTGGTCGCTGGTTCTGGTGGTGCATCCGCAGTCACGCGCGGCAGCAATGGCCAGATCCCCTACAAGACCACGAGCAACACGCAGTATACCGCCACGCTCGTTGAGCGCCATGCGCCCTTCGAGATGACCGGATTCGACATCTTCGCGAATCAGGGCGACCAGAAGCGCATTATGATGAAGGCGTCTCAGGCGGTTCTGCATCGTGACATCGATCAGACCATCATTGATGTTCTGGATACGGCAACCCAGACAACGGGCACGGCGGTCACTGCATCGCTCGATCTCGTTGCCAAGGCGCGCACGATCCTCGGCAACAACGAGGTTGACCTTACCCAGGAAGACAAGATCTTCGCAGTCATTACGCCCGCATTCGAGGCGTACATGCTGCAGGTCAAAGAGTTTGGCTCGGCTGATTATGTCGAGATCAAGCCCTTCACGGGTCCGCCGCGCCGTATGCGCCGCTGGGCCGGTGTGAACTGGATGGTCCATCCCAATCTCACCGGGGGCGCAAGCTCCAGTGAGTCCTGCTATATGTGGCATTCCGATGCGCTTGGCCATGCGGCCAACGTAGCCGAGATGCAGGTTGACGCAGGCTATGAGCGCAAGCAGCAGGTCAGTTGGACCAATGCCACGCTCTATCATGGCGCCGTCATGTTGCAGAATACCGGCGTGGTCAAGATGGTCCACGACGGCAGCGCATACGTCGCAAGCTAAGGAGGAATGAACTATGGCTTATTCTAGCACTAATCCTCCGAAGCTCATCGCCCAGACCTACGGTGATAGCCCAGGCAACGTCTGGACCTATTCATCGACCCATACGGCTGCAGCGGCTGCTGCATCTGGCTTCATTGACAATGGCTTTGCCCTTGGCATGAAGGTGGGCGATAGCTTCCGCAATGTTGAGCTGACGACTGCCGGTGCCTTCACCGCGTTCGCAGATGGCATTGTTTCTGGCGTAACGGCAAGCTCCGCAGCGACGGTGACGTTCGCCGCAACGAGCACCTAAGTTACGTTTGGTTTGCGTTTCCACGGGGCGGGGCCTTTACGGGCCTCGCCTCTTTTTTGTCATCCCAGAGGTAGACCCATGGCAATCAAATACATCCCAGCAAAGGCGATGAACGAGACGGCAGACTATGTGTTCACGCGCTATTGCGTCGAGATCCCACCCAACATCACTCTTGAAGATCTATTCCGCCCGGTCGTTTGGTCGCATTTTTCGGTCGGCAACAAGCTCAAGAAGTACGACATCGTGCGCTGCATCGCAGAGAACGGCGGCTACGATATCGATCTGACCGTGCGCGAAGTCGAAGTCGGCGGCGTGCATATGATCCCGCGCCCGCATGTCGGCGGCAAGGCCGGTGCCGATGCTATGTCGCAAGTCACCAAGGTCGCTGAAAAGACAATCCCGACCGTCGTTCCGTTGGATCGCGATGGCAAGCCTGTCGTGCGCGTCGAGTTCCTTCCTGCCACCAAGTGGCGGGTGATCGGACACGAGGGCGGCGAGGTTTCGCGCGGTCACAAGACCGAGGCCGACGCTATCAAGGAGATGAATCGCTACTTGAAAAGCGCCGGTTTGGTCATGCCCAAGATGCCGACCGACGAAAAAGAAGTCGCCTGATAGGAGGCCCGCATGGCTGCATCCCAACTCTCGCTCTACAATGGTGCCCTGCGCATCATCAAGAATAGGCGCTTGAGCACCATCACGGATGATGTGGAAGAGCGCTACCTGCTCGATGATGTGTATGAAGAGGCCCTTGGCTGGTGCCTTGAGCAAGGGTTGTGGAACTTCGCCCTGCGGGCCGTCCTTCTGGAAGCCTCCACCGATGTCGTCCCTGAATTTGGCTGGGTCTATGCGTTCGAAAAGCCGAGCGATTTCGTGCGTCTCAATGCCATCGGCGGCAACGAATACATGGACCCGACGCTGGAGCAGTACGTCGATGAAGGGGGATACTGGCTGGCGGATGTCAATCCGCTCTACGTGTCGTTTATTTCCAACGATAGCTCCTATGGCGGGGACACATCCAAGTGGCCGCGCACCTATGAGCTATTCGTGCAGCATGAATTGGCGTGGCGTGTTGCGCCACACCTGACGGCAATGCCAACAGAACAGCTTGGACAGCTTCAGGATTTGCGTGACCGCGCCATGAAAGACGCGAGATCCAAGGACGCGCTAAACCAGCCCGCGATGCGCCCGCCCCCTGGCCGTCTCGTGCAATCGCGCCTTGGATCTCGCACCTATACCGGCAGACCCTGGTGGAGATAAGGCGTGCCAAAACAGAATGCCCATATCGCCCATTTCCACGTCGGTGAGTTTTCCGATGCCGGTCTGGCGCGTGCAGATCTAGAGATTACGCCTTTGGCGGCAGAAACCCAGGAGAACCTTTTCCCGCATTCCATCGGCTACGGACAGGTTCGTCCCGGCCTCAAATATCTTGGTGCAACGTCTGGTAACAATCAAGCGCGCCTGATCCCGTTCGTGCGCTCCATCGATGACGTGGCGCTGCTTGAACTGACCAGCGCCCTGCTCCGGGTTTGGGTTGATGATGAGTTGGTCACACGGCCAACGGTCAATTGCTCAATTCCATCGGCATCTGGAAACTTTACGTCATCATCTGGATGGACGCTTTCTGCATCCAGTGGAGCGTCTTCATCTATAGGTAGCGGCGTCCTTCAGATGCACGCGAATGCAAGAGGGTCTTCAGCTTATTGCGAGCGCCTTGTTTCCACGACGAGCTACGGAACAGAGCATGCTTTGCGGATCATTGTCCTGACAGGTCCGGTTCTATTTCGGTGCGGATCTACGTCTGGTGGGCAGGATTATATCGCAGAGACATCCCTGGATGCTGGGTGGCATTCTCTATCATTCACACCAAACTCTAATTTCTATGTCCGGTTTATCACGCGAAACCCGCGCTTGTGCGCGGTCGATAGCATCGAGATCGAAACAGCCGGTGTTATGAGCGTCCCTGCTCCTTGGACAACCTCTCAGCTCCGCAGCTTTCGCTACGATCAATCCGCCGACATCATCTTCCTGGCCAATCGCAATCTCCAGCAACTGAAGATCGAGCGGCGCAACCCGAGATCGTGGTCGGTCGTCTATTACTATGCCGATGATGGCCCGTTCCAGGGGACGCCGGTCGAAGGTGCCAGTCTGACGCCTGGATCAACATTCGGCAATACGACGATCACATCTGATAAGCCCGTCTTTGAATCGACCATGGTCGGCTCTTTGATCCGGCTCTACCATGACCGCCTCGATGCCTCATGGCAGCTCGCCGGAGATGGCACCTATACCGATATCTTCGCCGTGCGCGGGGTTAAGGGAGAGGATTTCAACGACCGGCAGTTCTCCTACCAGATCACCGGAACGTGGTCTGGCACGCTGCGCGTGCAGCGCTCCCTGACCGGAGAGGACGGAGACTTCCTCGATTACAACCGCGATGACGGCTCCAGCACAACGACGATCACCGGCAATATATCCGTCACCCATGCGGGCGAGGCCGAGGACAACAACGTCATTTCCTATACCCGTATCGGCTTCATCGATGGAGCCTACACCAGCGGATCTGCCACGGTTTCCGTCCAGTATGAAGGCTCCAGCGGCTACGGGGTCGGGCGTATCACGGGCGTCAATTCTGCGACCAGCGTTTCCGTCGAGGTCTTGGAGAACTTCAACGCGACCACCGGCACCAAGTCCTGGGAGATTGGCTCTTGGAGCGCCTACAATGGCTGGCCAAGTGCCGTCAGCCTGTATGATGGGCGCCTGTGGTGGGGCGGGCTCGATAATGTGTGGGGGTCTGCCTCGGATGCCTACTATTCGTTCGATGACCTTGAAACAACGGATGCCTCCACGATCCAGAGGCAGATCGCCACGGGTGGCCAAGTAAGCCGGATCGCGTGGTTCCTGCCCCTGCAGCGCCTGATCATCGGCACGGCGGGCTCGGAAGTCTCGATGCGCGCTTCAGATGTAGATGGGTTCCTGACACCGGGCGGCGTCACGCTCAAGGACGCATCCACGTTCGGCAGCGCCAATGTGCAGCCGACGCGGCTCGATAGCCGGGGAATGTTTACCCATCGCTCCGGCCTGCGCGTGATCGCCATCGGGTATTCGTTCGAGGATAACGATTATCGCTCTGCGGACCTGTGCGAACTGAACGAGGACATTTGCGAAAGCGGCGTGGTCGAGATGGCCATCCAGCGCGAGCCTGAGACTTATGTCTGGTGCGTGCGCGACGACGGGCAGTGCGCCATTCTGATCTACGATCAGGAAGACAAGGATAACCGCATTCAGGGCTGGTCTCGGTTTATCACCGATGGCGAGGTCGAGAGCGTTGCCGTCCTGCCGGAAGACTCTGAGGATGCGGTCTACATGGCCGTCAACCGCTCTGATTATGGACAGTCCGTCGAAGTTGCATCCTGGCTTGGTCAATATGTCGGAGTCGGTGCAAGTGGGTATATCGCTCTGGGGTTTACAGATCAGTCGGCGCGCATCTCTGATACCGTAACGCCTGCAAACAACCTTGTCTCTCAGGGGCAGCTTGATGAATGGGGTCGCCCACAAGGACCGGATGCGGTTTTGCTGCACTATTGGAGGACAGATAGTTTTGGACCAAGCGATGCTGTTTTTCCGCGTACGTTCCGCAGGCCGGGCGGATATTGGCGCTATAATTATCATAACTTGATGGCATATTCTGAGCAGCTTTCATCACATCTTTCGGGTTCGTTCCAATATCAAGCCGTGACACTGAGTGATGACGTTGCGGTTGCCCCAAACGGCGAAACGATAGCAGATAAGATCGTTGAGGATAGCACGCTTGCCCATCATTACTGTCTGTTCAGAATGTACGGATTTCCAACGATTGGAACGCGGCGCAACATCTATTCGATTTGCATGAAGGCTGGTGAGTTCGATGAAGTCAATCTAGGGCTTGTCAACGGTACACCGAATGACTGGTCTGGCGATGAACTTTGGGAAGTAACAACCGATACGACCATTGTTGAATATCGTGTTGAGCTTAATAACGGAGACGCAGCCATTGATACGCAAATCTCAAATGGTTCATCTGTCACCGTAAACCAGATCTGGGATGAAGATCTTGGAGATGGATGGCGTCGTTATTACATCGATTTTACATCGACCGGACTCATATATATGTCCGTCCGCCTCAATGATGGAAGTCTCATTGAGCCATTCAAATTTCAAGGTCTTGGTACACGCGGTGTTTATGTGTGGGGATGGTTTTCCTGCGCAGCAAATACAGGAGATTATGGGGCAACCGTTCCTGATTATGCGCGCGATTACAGATATGTCTACAATCCAGACAATCGCCACAGAGCCCTTCTGAACTATGAGTACGATGAGAACCTGACGACAAAGACAAAAGGCATTCGTATCCGTCCATATAAGGCAGCGCGCACGATTGGTCAATATCTTTACAATGCAGTCTATTACAATCAGGTCTGGACCTACGATCAGACAACTTCAATTTTTGGAGAGATGACGGGATGTAAACTTACGGTTCAAGATACAGAAACATTTTTTCCAAACTATATTGTTCGTCATCCGTTAAGCTATTATCGCGCCGATCCAACCTATGAGCCAGATCTTAGTGATCGCGCCTATGCGATGATGTTGGTCAAGTTCGGCAACACGGTCGAAGTCAGCTTCTCATTGCTGGACACATTTCCCTCTCCGACAGACGAGTTTCAGCTTATCAATTATACTGCAGTCGGCACGTCGTATGCCGCAGTGCGGCAAGAGGGCAGCGCGTTTTCAAATGGTTTTGGATCGTTCGATCCATTGACGGACGGGTTTCGGAATCTCGAACATGGCATGTATGATTACGGCAACAACTGGTGGCTCTGCTGGGCCTCGTGGGATTTCTATGAACCTGTGTTTGCAACAAGTCAGACGCTTTCGTTCTCTGTCATCGCCGGGAATTTGCAGGCTCCAGCACCTATAACGCGCGATCCATTGGGGAGCGATGACGGCAAGTATTGTTATGCGGCTTATTATTACGGCGGTCCCCCGCTTGTAACAGATGCCGTCAATCCACTTCCTGATATGAGTGTAACTCAGTACAACCACACTGATGCGTTCGGATTTAATTTTGATGACAAGCCCTACAGCACGTCCCAGATGTCGTTCTACATCAAGCAGGAAACAAACTACTATTATGAGAATCCTGAGATTGATGTAACTGATGATACAAACATAGGCGCTTATTGGGCTTATGATCAGTTTGGTTCGGCGCTTGGAGATTTAGGTGATTATTATATCGTCGGTCTTGATCCAGATGGAACGCTTTGTGGGTTGCGTGCCGTTGATCCAAGCGATGACACGACCTATCGCATCGAAGCCTCAACGATAGAGACGGATGCCGAGCGCGCCATAGCTTATACGGCTGAAGCGGCGAGCCACATCCTGTACTATAACGGTGTTTCTGTTGGATCGTCATCGGCTGCGGTTCTTCCGAATGATTATCCACTTGTTAGCCCTCAATTCAAACTTCTCAATCCAACATATGCAGCGACGTTGGGATCTGGGCCTGACTTCTGGCTGAAAGAACTCCTGATCTCGACGGATGTCCTGACATCAAGCGCCATTGAAACCATGTCAACGACGCAGCCGTCCGTCCCGGCGCTGCGCTACATCGAAAAGCTCTCCAAGCATTCCGCAGCGATTGGAGGCACTGCCAACGAGATGTGCGATGCGTGGCTCTATGCAGCCGGTCCCGTCTCGTCGGTGACGGCAGCACATCTTTTCGACCGCACCAACTTGGTCGCCTGGGTGACGCAGAACGGCACGCAGTATGCGCTCACTGGACTGTCTGCCGATGGAGATGGCGTTGTCGCCCTGGGCGACACCTACACCGATGTTTACGTCGGCATCGCCTACACGGCCAAATACAAGTCCTCCAAGCTCGTCTACGGCGCCCCTCCAGGCGGCGTATCCCTGATGCAGCCCAAGCGCGTCGGGGAGCTGGGACTGCTCTTGGAAAACACCCACCGCGATGCGGTCTCGTTCGGCGGAGATTTCGACACCATGCGCAAGATGTCGCTGGTCTCTGGCGGCAAGTCGGTCGCGGCAAACAGCATCTACACGGTCCACGATCAAGTTGGGTTTTCCTTCCCCGGTTATTGGAACACGGACAGCCGGGTCTGCCTGAAAGTCGAAGCGCCCTATCCCGCGACATTCCTCGGCCTTGTGATCTCGGTCGAAGAGAATGAGCGTGGCATCAAGCCTCGGAGGCGCTGATGGGTAAGCAAAACGTCCACTTCCAGCACTTCTCTGTCGGGGAATACTCCAATGCCGGTCAGGCGCGCGTCGATCAGGAGCGCACCCGGCTTGCCGCAGACGTGCAGGAAAACATCTTCTCCCATGCGGTCGGCAAGGGCATGGTCCGCCCAGGCACAACCTATATCGGATCGACGCCCAACAACGAGCGCGTGCGCCTGATCCCGTTCGTGCGCGATATCGATGATGTGGCGCTGATCGAGATGAGCGCCGCGCGCCTGCGCATCTGGGTGGACGATGCCCTTGTCACCCGAGCGGATGTGGATTCCACGGTGACGAATGGCGATTTCTCGTCCTCGACGGGATGGACGCTTTCAGCTTCCAGCGGCGCGCATGCGACGATCTCTGGCGGCGTTCTTACCATGGATGCGGATGCGCGCGGATCTGAAGCCTACTGCGAGCGTGCAGTGACGACCAACGATGCCAATACCGAGCATGCGCTCGATATCGTGGTAACGCGCGGCCCGGTCCTGTTTCGCTGCGGATCAAGCTCCGGCGCCCAGGACTACATCTACGAGACAAAGCTCGATACCGGCTATCACTCGCTCTCGTTTACCCCGACCGGCACCTATTATGTGCGCCTGATCACACGCGAGCAGCGCGATTGCATCGTGGACAGCATTCAGGTTGCTTCCGCTGGCGTGATGACCCTGACGGCGCCCTGGTCAGAATCGGATCTGCGCGAGATCAGTTTCGATCAATCCGCAGACGTGATCTTCCTGGCCTCCAAATACTGGCAGCAGCGCAAGATCGAGCGGCGCAATCCGACCTCGTGGTCCTTGGCGCTTTATCAATCTGACGATGGCCCGTTCATCACGGCACCGGATGGCGTCTCCGTAACGCCACTTGGAACCCATGGAAACGTCACATTGACGGCCACAAGCCCCGTCTTCACACCGGCCATGGTTGGGTCTTTGGTACGCCTTTACCATGACCGCCTCAATCAGACGGTCCAGCTTGCGGGAAATGGTGAATTTACCGACGTGTTCACGATCCGTGGGATCAAGGGCGAGAACTTCAACGACCGCACGTTTTCCTATTCGACCAGCGGAACATGGTCTGGAACCATGCGCCTGCAGAGGTCTCTGACCGGCGTCGAGGGTGACTTCCTCGATTACAACTATGACGATGGCACGAGCGCCACGACCTTCACCTCCAACAAGACCGTGACCCATGTCGGCCAGCAGGACGACAACAATATCATAGCCTACATGCGGATTGGATTTATCGACGGGGCCTATACGTCTGGAGCAGCAACTGTAAACGTGCAGTATTCCGGTTTTTCCGGATATGGTGTAGCGCGTATCTATCAATACAATTCACCAACAGATGTTTATGTTGAAGTCTTAGAGCCCTTTAATTCCTCCACCATCACATCGACCTGGGAGATCGGTGCGTGGTCATCCTACAATGGCTGGCCAAGTGCGGTGGCTCTGTTCGATGGCAGGCTCTGGTGGGGCGGACAAGATACGTTCTGGGGCTCTGTCTCCGACAACTATTATAGCTTCGATGATCTGGAAACGACCGATGCGTCCACCATCGAGCGCCAAGTTGCGACGGGCGGACAGGTTTCTCAGATCAACTGGTTTTTGCCCCTGCAAAGACTTCTGATCGGCACCACGGGCTCAATTGCCTCGGCGCGTTCCCCGAGCTTCGATGAGCCCCTGACACCGGGCGGGATCACGGTCAAGGACGCAGCGACGATTGGCGGTTCCTACGTCTCCCCGGTCAAGGTGGACAGCCGTGGGGTCTTTGTCCATCGCTCCGGCGAAACGATCCAGACCCTGCTCTATTCGGTCGATAATCAAGACTACACCGCCAAAGACATGACCGGCATGAACGGAGATATCTGCGGCGATGGGATTGTCGAACTGGCGGCATCCCGCGAGCCGGATACGTTTATCTGGTGCGTGCGCGAGGATGGCCAAGTCGCGCTTCTGATCTATGAATATGCCGAGAACATGGGCGTCGAGGGGTGGTCGCGGTTCGTCACCAACGGCGTTGTGGAATCGGTCTGCACGCTGCCCGGAGATACCGAGGATGCCGTTTATCTGGCGGTGGACCGGACCAATGAAGAGGAAGTGATCTTTACCGGCGCCGAGGAATTGGCATCAGTTGCAACGGGAGATGTTGCGGCCTGGGATTTCACCGACCAATCCGTCTATGTATCTGACGCGACAACGCCAGCGAATGATGTGAACAGTCAAGGTCAGACAGACGGTTGGGGAGGTCTTTCTGGTCCAAACGCAAATGTGGCATCAAGCACGTCATTGAATGCCTCAAATCCAAAGCTGCTGCGTCAATCAACGGGATTGCTTGCTTTCCAGCCTCATAACTACGTGACCTATTCTGAAGCCTTGGAAGAAAGCGATTGGGGCAAATACAAGGTCTGGATCTCGCCAGAAATGTTCGAGGCGCCGGATGGCACAATGACGGCCCGCAAAGTGATCGAGCAGGGCGGCGCATCTGGCTATCATATGTGGTCGATCCCGATTGCAGGCATTCCGATCTACTCGCTTGTTGAACTGACGTTTTGGGCAAAGCCCCTGGAGCGCACTGTGCTCAAGGCTGGTTATGGCCTCAATCATGCAGTTGGCAGCACCTACTGGCTGAACAATTATGATTATGTCGAGGACTACCTGTATCTTGATACGGGCTTGCCTGCGGACGATTATGTGTGGGCGTGGTCCTATCCCTACGAGCCCTATTCCGGGGATTACTCAGATTTTGGTGGAAATGGCGCCCTCACATCTGAGGATGCCGGTGATGGCTGGTATCGCTATTCTCTCAAGCTGCTGACGGGCAATGCGGACTCGATGATCTACTTCCGCATGTATAACCAGTCCGAGTCGAGCTTCTATGTTGGAGACGATTCCAGCGGACTTCTGCTCTGGGGCGTGCAGGTCAACCGCATTCCCGTGATCGAAACCCAGCAAGGCCAGATGTCGCGCTACGTCAAGACGGAAGGCTCTGCGTTGATGACCATGCCGTATCAGTGGACTTCCGCTGGTGTGTTGGAAGGCATGCGCGTTGAGCCAGATGGCCAGACCTATCTGCCATGCGGAAAAAATTTCAACGACTTCTATACCAAATCAAATTCAACCATTGGTTGGGCTTATGCTGGTGAGGATCTGTATTATCCTGATCTCGATCCAACCCAGGTTCCGGAAGCTGCGACGTTTACAGAATCCGGTTCTGACGTTGTTCCGCATTACATCGAGCGCGTCTTTGTTGGCCCGAACGGGTATTGGGATCTCAGCATCCACGTCAAAACAATTGATGCTCCGTTTATTGGTCTGTCGCTGATCACGCCTGAGAACGATTATTACTTTGTGAACTTCAGCACTGGCACGGGCGCAATGACGCTTGAATCTGTTTCTGATGGGATCACGATCACGGACTATGGCGTTGAATCCTATGCGCTGGGATGGTCGCGCGTTTGGATCATGGCCAACATCACGGTTTCGTTGCCTGGAGCCATGAGAGCACAGGGGAGCGCAACAGTCAGTTTTGCAAGCATTCCACCAGCATCCCTTAGCAGCACAGGAACATCTGTTGCTGCATTCCTTCCGGGTGAAGTAACCAAAGCCGCAGCCACCATGGCCGGAACGACAGGCGGCACATTCTATGGCGAAGCGCCGGTGGCTGCTGCGCCAGCTACGAACTATATGATCAACGGCAGTTTCGAAACAGGCGATAAGACGGGATGGACGAACACGGTTGGAACATGGAGCGTTACGGCCTTTGCGCCATGGATTCCCGTTCCAGACGGTTCATATATGGCCTCAACCTTTACTTCATCGGCTGGGTTCCTTTATCAAGACAATGACATCATCGCCAATGGCATGTATACATCCGGAGAGATCGCGACCGGAACTGCGACGATAAATGTCTCGTACTGGTATGGGTCTGGCACATCGAACAATTCTGCAGTTGTTGCCGTGCGTGCCTTGAACTCTGGTGGAGGCGTGATCTCGACATTATCAAATGTCTCCAATCTACCTGCCGCAACGAACACATGGTACTTTAACGAGACAGGCGATTTAACGCTGCCAACAAATACGGCGAAAGTCCGCATCACTCTGACGGTCAGTCACACCTCCGGTTTCTTCTACGATGCGAAGTTCGATGATATCCAATTGACTCGTCCAGTAGATCCCGGCTTGTCAACGCTCACATCTGCAAACACTGCCTCTGTATCGTTCGGGCGCGGCGGTAGCGCAATCGCATCGTCTGGCACTGCAGCGGCGACGTTCAATGGGGAAACAACCGCATCGGCTGATTTATCCGTTTCTGGAACGTCAACCTTCGCTGGCGTTCCAAGCGTTGGAACGCTCTCGTCGCCCGCATCGGCAAGTGCGTCGTTTGTGTCCTTGATCTCCGTATCGTCTGCATTCTCTGCATCGTGCTCTGCAACAGTTTCCTTTGAAGATGGCAATGCAGTCTTTGGAACACTAACGGAATCTGGCACATCAACATCTTCATTCGTTGGAGCGCAAGCCAATACGCAAGCCTTGATGCGTGTCTATATAACGAACTCTGCGGAACCTACGATAGATTCCCTTGGTCGTCCGGTTCACGAATCAACGGGCCTCAAGACTCTGATCTGGGGCGCCCAGCTTGAAGCGGGACGCCTGCGCCCATCGTCATACATGCCGACTTCATGGGATGGAACTGGTGGATCGCGCGTTGGGGATTCCTACAATACGCCCCTGACCAACGTCCCATGGGATGAAACCCAGGCCACGCTGTATGTGGAGGCAAAACAGTATGACGCGCTAGCCTCTGGCAGCTTGGGAAGCGAAAACACCGGCCCCGCATTCGGCATCGATAGCGGCGGCGATGATGTCCACTTCTTGCGCTCTGACACCTCCGGCGATCTGCGCTATGAGATCATCAACAACGGAACGGTTGAAGCCTCGATTGACGGCGGCACATGGACGCTCGATACGGCATTCGAGCTTGCCGCAAGCGCCACAGCGGATGATGCGCGTCTCGTGGTCGATGGTGGATCTGCGGTCGCAGATACGTCCTTGACCATGCCGACCATCCCGCAATCTGGTTCGCTCGTCGTATTCGGACATTCCGATGATGGCACCTATTCGTTCGACGGCATCATCAAGCGGGCACTCTTAATTCCAGCGACCAGCACAACAGCGGAATTGCAGGTTCTTGGAGATCCAGCGCCAACGCCAAATCTGCGCTTTATCGAAAAGCTCAACCTGCGCTCCGAGGCCCAAGGTGCCACCATCACCAAGATGGCGGATGCCGGGATCTTCGCAGAAGGCCCTGTATCGAGCGTGACGGCGGCGTGGCTGGCCGAGCGCACCAATCTGGTCGGATGGGGCACGCTTTTATCGGACGGCCTCATGTACCCCTTGACGGGACTTTCAGCCGATACGTCTGGGGTTATCTCTCTTGGGGGATCATATCTCAATGTGTTTGTCGGTCTGGGCTACACCGCCAAGTACAAGACCGGCAAGCTGGCGCATGGCGCCTTTGGCGGAACGGCTCTTTTGCAGCGCAAGCGGATCGGGGAACTATCTCTGCTGATGCAGAATGTTCACCGGGATGCCGTTTCATTCGGGTCGGATTTCGACACGATGCGCAAGATGAGCTTGATCAAGGGCGGGCGCACGCAATCTGCAACGACCGTCTACACCATCCACGATGAGATCGGGTTCTCCCTTCCTGGGTACTGGGACACGGATTCACGGGTCTGCCTGCAAGTGGCAGCGCCTTATCCCTGCACCTTCCTGGGACTGGTGATCTCGGTAGAAACCAACGAGCGGGGGCTCTGATGATACCAATCATCCGCGATGCGGACATGATCGACTACATGAAGTTTTATTCCTCGGATCGCTATCAGGGCAAGTGCCTGTGGGTCGATGGCATGCGCAAGGCCATGGGCGGCCTCATTCGCGACGATGATCGGACGTGGGGCTATCTGGATGTCAAGGGCGCGCTTGATAAGGAAACGGGATTGTCGGTCATTCGTGCCGCTCGCAAAGTTCTGCGGCGCGCTGGTGAAGCGGTTTATGTGACGTGCGATGAAGCTCAATACGGAAATGCGCCACGGCTTTTGAAAGCCTTGGGGTTTGAGAAAACAGATGAAGTCCTGAACGGATATGAGGTGTGGCGATGGACATTGGAATGATCGTTTATGCGACCGGACTTGAATTGCTGCTCCCCATCGTCGGGGCGGGCATGTCGCTCTATGGGACGGCAACACAATATCAAGCGCAGCGTGCTGCAGCGGAAGCCTCGTTGAACGCCGCAAAGGCTGAAGGCGAGATGATGAAGCAGAAGGGTGCGGAAGAGCAGGCCGTTTCCCAGCGTGAAGCTCTGCAGCAGCAGCGCAAGACCCAGGCTGTACAGGATCGCGCACGCGCCGTTGCGGCAGCGGGCGGCGGCGGGACGGGCGGATCTGCCCTGAACATCATTGCCGACCTTGGTGCTGCGGGCAAGGAAGCCGAGGGCGAGATCTACCGTCAGGGTGCCCAGAAGGCCCAGGATTATCGCAACAGGGCATCTGTTGGCGTGCAGACCGCCAATGCGAAATACAAGGGTGAAAAGGGTGTTGCTGTAGCGGATGCCCTGGGTGGCGTAGGCAAGACTCTTGGCGGCCTTTATTCCTCGGGCGTCTTTAACAAATTGAGGGGATAAAACCCATGCCGAAACTTCCTGATCCACGAACGGCGGCAGGACAGGCGTCCTACGGGTCCGTCCAAAGAGTTATCAGTGCTGGCGAGATGGATATGTCTGGCGCCTTCAAGGGTCAAGCGGCTATGGGCAAGGCCCTCCAGCAGACCGGCGAAGTCGTCACCAAGATCGGCGCGGAAGAAAAGAAGCGCAAAGACACGCTCGAACTGATGGACAACGATGCGGCGATGGATGCGGAAGCCCGCGCGCTCAAGCGTAAGTATGATAACGACGACGATCCCGCAACGGCGCCGACACGTTTTGCTGCGGAATATGCTGCTTTGCGTCAGAGGCGTGCTTCCAGCTTTTCAGATCCTTATGTTGCAAGGGAGTGGAACGCGCGCTGGGAGGGCCGTGGCAATGCTGCCTTGGACGGCATGCACGACTGGGCCAAGAAGAAAGAAAAGGAGAAGTTCAACGCGGACTTCATCACATCCAGCCAGAAGGTTTACAATTATGCCGGAACAGAAGGAACGACGGCAGAAGACGTAGCAGACCTTTGGAGAAATCAAGAAGAAACGATAAATGAAGCCGTCCGTCAGGGAACTGTACCCGCTGACGTTGGAACAAAAGCCATTATGGAAGGACGCAAAAAACTAAGGGAACTCCATTTTGAAAAGAAGTACAGGTTTGATCCGAAAGGCGGGTCTGATGACGTTAAATTCTTGCGTGAAATGCGCAAGAAGATCAAAACGACTGGCCCTATTCCGGTTCCTGATGTCGATGTCAAAGTCAAGCAGCCGCCATTAAAGCGAACAGTCGGTGTTCCGCGCGAGGGACGGATCAATGGAATAGCCATCCACCAGACATGGGGCTCAGATACAATGGATGGCAACGGATCTTGGTCAAATAAGACCAATACCGGAGCGAACTATTATATCGACAAGAATGGTGAGGTCTACGCATGGGCTCCAGATGAAGTTCGCATGAACCACATCGGTAAGGGCCGCAATGGTAGTCGTCCGGATCTGACCAACGATTCCGCGATTGGCATCGAGATTATGACGCGCCCGAATGAGCGCCCCAATCCAAAGCAGATTGCGGCGGCGCGCTCCCTATCATTATCTCTGGCAGATAAGTACGGGTTTGATCCAAGCAAAGATGTTGTTGGTCACGGTGAGATAACGCGCTCAAGCCATCGCCGTCCTGATGAAGCAATAGAAGTCGTCAAGGCCATCCGCGAAGGCACGATGGCGGAAGGTGGCCCAAGCGGTGGAGAAGGAAGGCCGGTTCCAGTCGCAAAGCGCGGTCTGACGCAATACGCTGGATTGAAGTCTGACACCATGACGGACGCTGCCGCAGAGCCAGAATCTGATGTCTCTCCGGAAGACATGGATCGCTTCAACCGCCTCAACTCCCTTTATGGAGATATGAGCGACCTTGATCTTGCTAATCTTGAAGATGAATACAGGCGTGAGGCAATAAAAAGAGACACGACAGCCTTGCAGAACATGCACGATGCGCTCAATAGCGATGTCCAGCTCCGCATGAAGGGGCAGAGCAATCCAGAGCTAGATCAAGACCGCATTGAATCTATGAAGGCCGCTGGACTTGAGGGAAGCGTGATTGGCCGCTATCAGATCGAAGCAAAGCGCGCGGACGCCTATTGGGCAGCAAAGACTGGTCAGCGTCTTTATTACGGTGAAAAGTTGAAGATCGGCAATGGCAAGCCACTTTCTGATCTATCGAATGCAGAGCTTGATGCGCGCGTCAATGAGGTCTCTGGAACAACAGTGGATGGCGACAATGCCGTCAATAAGAATTGGGTCGCAAGTCAGATCAACAAGGAAGTAAACAATATAAAGGAATTGCGGCGTACAGATCTCGCTGCCGCATCAGATCAGAGCGAGCATGTCCGTGATGTCGCAGCCTTGCAGCAATCTGCGGCGACAGCTCAAAGCGGCATGGCGCCTGGAGAAACAGTCGATGTGTCTGGATTGATGGGTCAGGACATGACCGCCATCGTAAAGGCACGCATGGAGCATCAAGCAAGCATTGGTGTTCCAGAAACATCGCGCCGCGCCATTACAAAGGCGGAAGCGATGTCGATCCTTCCAGATGATTTCTCAAAGATTGAAGGCAAGGATGTCAAGGCAGCTCTTGAAGCCGGGGCAGCTCGCGCTCAACAGATGTACGGTCCTTATGCGTCTCAAGCTCTTGATGATGCCATCGACTATCGGATCAAGAATGCAGAAAAGGCAAGTGCTGGAGGGCGTCTTGTCAAGAAGCTGGCTGAAGGCAAAGAGATTACCAAAGGCGATATGCGCGACTTTGCTTCCTATCAGGCAGCATCTCTCTCTGATGGCTTCATGGCGGCGCCAACCGCAGACTATCTGGAGCCGCGTCCAGCCATCTCTCCATGGAACAATGAAGTAATGAATAAGCAAATCGCAAATCTCAGCGAATCTGCGATGCGGTCTGGTCCGAATGTGGCCTTGATAGATTGGGCAAAGCTCGATCCTGCAAGGCGTGGTCCTGTAGTTGATAGCATATTTGGGCAAGGCACTTTCGCCAAGACTCAGGCTAATAATCAAGGAAATCCATAATGGCGAAACTCCCAGGTGACGAGCAGGCTGCAGGTGGTGGATTTTCCAAACCAGAACCGACCGTAACAAAAGAGCCTCTGCCTCCGGTTGAGAATGCAGAACCTGCAATTGACCTCGCGCCGCAGCCTGAGTCTCAGTATCAAACCGATGACGAGCTTTATGCAGAGGCTATGAAATTCGTTGGCGGTCCAGATCAGCCGACATTTTCTATGCCAAATCTATTTGGCGACGTTACCGGAGGTGAGCAGGAAAAGCCAGACGCCTACAAGGCGCTTGAGGATAACGGCACAGTTGCGAAGCTCGAACAGGATGTATCTGTTGCCCGCAAGCAAGAAGAGCAGAAGGCAATTGCGGACAGTAAGGATGGCAGCAATGTCATGCCTGAAGATCTGCGGCAATGGTATCAAAGGACGGCATCAGGCTATGAATCCCCTGAAGCCACAAAGGCTTACTATGAAGATAAGGCTGGCAAGGCCAAGTACGCCCAGGAAGCTAACGTAAAGAACATCGAGAACGCACGCCGGTCGCTTCAGATCTGGGACGAGATGACGGGTGGAAAGCCGCTTCCACCGCAACTGAAAAGCACAAAGGAATGGCTGGACTGGTATGAAAAGCGCCAACCAAAACTTGAAACCGAGCAGCAGAGATTAGAGAAAGTCGTCAGCGGAGAAACGAAAGCACCGCCGCTGATGACCCTCACAAAGTCAACGACACAGAATGTCGCTGGCGGCCTTCAGGAGTTGGCCGGTAGCATTGTCGAAGGCGCTGGCATTGGTGCCGGGTTTGCTGGCCGCCTCATGGGCGCCGATATTTCCCCGGAAGACAATTCCGTCCAGCGGTTCGGCGCATGGATACAGGACAAGGCGCGCGAACTGTTCCCAGGCGATAAGGAGCGGCAGACGGATTTCAGCCAGAAGCTGGCGCGTGGCGCCGGTTCAGCCATCGGGTTTTATGGTCCTGGCGCCATCCTAAAGATCATGGGCGCCTCTAATAAAGTTCTAACGACGTTCGTTGCAACAACCGGCGCGCTCGCGGAAGGATCGTCAACCTTCAATGAGGCCATGAAATCTCTCAAAGAAGGGCGAGATATAAGCGTTCGAGGATCTGAAGAACTTGGAAAATTTATAGCCTTTGCTGGTGGCATATTCTTGGGCGCTACTGAAGCTCTTCCGATTGCGCGCATGATGGAGCGCAAGGGTGGCGGCTATGTTTACAGAACGCTCGTGCAGATGGCTGAAGAGGGCGGGCAAGAGTCATTTCAAACCTTTGGCGAGAATTACTTGGCCAAAGTGATCCACGATCCTGAACGCGAGCTTATGGACGGCGTTGTCGAGAACGGTGCGATTGGCGCGATTCTTGGCGGTTTGATGCAGGGCGGACAGTTTGCGTTTTCTAGGGAAGCCCGCCAATCCGTTCGTGACGAGCGTGCGATTGGCGTCCAAAAGGCAAGGGCTCTTGGCTTTGGTGGACCTGCCCAAGCCGCTCCAGCACAACCAGCAGCTCCGGCAGCTCCTGCACCAACAGCACAGCCGACTCAGGCGCAGGCACAAGCAACGGTCCAGGCCGCACCCACGCAGGCAGCTCCAGCAGCACAGCAGGCCGCCCCACCTGCTCCAAGAAAGCCAGCACGGTCCTCTGCTGACCTCGGCGTTGGCGAGCCGATCAAGGGACTGGCAACGCCAGCAGGCGCATTTCCGACCGAGCTTGTCACGCCGGATGGATCGATGGCCATACCCGGTAAGTACGAGTGGGTCGAGGCCGGTGAAACAGTTGCCGCCAAAGGCGATATTCAGGGGCGTGATGTAAACCTCAAAGAACGCGCCAACAAGATCCAGTACATGGGTGCAAACTACGATGCCTTGCGTACCATGCCATCACGGTCGTCAGATGTTGGATCTCCAGCCATCGAAGAGCGCGGCACAACGATTTCCGGAAATAGCCGGATGGAAGCGCTTCTTGAGGTCTATAGAAATCCAGCGCTTGCAGCGGTTGCTGAACGGACACGGGCGATTTTTGCTGCGCAGCCGGGTGGCGCCGAGGCCATTGCAAAACTCAGAGAGCCAGCGCTTGTTTTCAAGATAGATCCGAGCGTTACGCCCGAGCAACTTGTGAAGTTTGCAGATCTGTCCAATCGGTCGTCCATTGAGGCCATGGGGCCATCGGAGCTTGGGCGCCGGGATGCGGCGGCAGCGGGCGCCGACATAATGCGTCTTTACGAGGGTGGAGAATTTACCAGTGAGCGCAACCGCGAATTTATGCGGTCGTTCATGCAGGCCGCCATTCCACCCAATGAAATGCGTACCCTGTCACAGAACGGAATCCTGACCCCAGCAGGCGATCTGCGTTTGGCGGGCGCCGTCCTTGCCGAAGCCTATCAAGATCCGCGCCTGCTCGACATCATGTTGGAATCGAAGGATGACAACATCAAAGCGATCACGGGTGCCTTGCGCGATGCCGCTGGTCCGATCCTCGCCTTGAAGCAGGCCGTTGCCAACGGTGAAACGGATGCAGAGTTCGATGTCACGCCCTCGATTGTCGAGGCCGCCCTGTTTATCTCGCACGCGCGTCAAGCCAAGCAAACAATTGCCGACGCCTTGGCCCAGGAGGATCTTGTCAACCGGATCTCACCGCTGGCTGAAATGGTCGTGAGGGCGTTTTATAATGAAAACCTGACCCGGCCCATCAGCCGGAAAGGCATGACAGAGTTCATCATATCCTATGCGACAGAGGCTAAGAAACACTCCAGCGGAGGCTTAATTCCAGATGCAACAACCCCCCAACAAATCATCGACATCAGCGCGAACAGGGTCATCTCAGGCCAAGTCTCAGACCTCACAGCAGACATCACAGATACCCTCGCAGAGAGCGCAGGCGTTGGCGGCGGGCTTGCTGCTGGGGATGGGACAACGGGATCTCAATCCGCAGTGGACGGAGGCGGCGTTGCGCTTGATCAGCAAGCTGGAGACGTAAGAGATCCAAATCTTGAAGCGGGCGCCGTTGTTCAGACATCACAAATTGTTACAGAGGAAGATGGATCAAAATCAATAACATTAGAAACAAGTTATTCTGATGGTACAAAAACATCGCAAACTTATAGGGCTGTGAGAAGGACTGATGGGACATTTGGACTTGAGGTAATTGAAGATGGAAAACCCTACCATTTCAATACCGATTTTGATTGGGCAAAAGGTGGGGTTCCCAGAAGTGCAATTAAAGTTGGCGGTGTTGCACATTTAGGAACGCCTCCTGAAAGTTTTCCTACTGCTGACAGCGCAATGGAAATGGCGTTCGGCCTTTATAAAATTGTCCCTGGACAACGCAGAGTTGGAACGCGCGGTCTTCCAGAAGCAACGTCTGAAACCACTCCAGATATCAACACAGAAGAGTTCGCAGCCAAGTTTGTACCTGGGCGACAAGCCAGCCAGAAGGAACGCAAGGGCGCCGTTGAGGCAGGTCAGCTTGGGTTCGACCTGTTTGCAGACGAGCCGCCGACACAGGACATGCGGGCCGCCTTCCGCAGTGTTCTTGCTGGCAAAGCCCCTCAAAAGGAATGGGCTGGCCTGATTGGCGCCACAACAAGCCAGATCGAGACACTGGAACTTGAGGCCATCAACGAGGGCCTTCTGCGTCAGACCAAGACAGGACAGGTCCGCCGCACGCCGCTGGCAAAGGAAGGCGCTGCTGCTCCAGAACAAGCGCCCGCAGAGGCCGTCAATCAGGCTGCAGATCCGTCAATCGCAAAAGGGCCACCTCTCGACACGCCTCTAACTGTTGTTTTTGGAGGGAGTTTCAACCCGATCCATGAGGGGCATGCTCAAGCCATCCGCAATGCCGTGTCCTTCTTGAAAACAAAGGGGTATAGCGTCTCGCGCGTCGTTATCGCTCCAACGCCAGACAAGTTGCTCAAGGACAAGCTGGGTGATCGTGCCTATCCCCTAGAAGATCGCGCAGCAATGGCTCGGCTTCAATTGGCCAACGATGCCGGGTTTGTTGTGGAAACTGGACCGGCCCTAGAAGTCGAGCAGATGGAGGGAAAGCCCAAGCGCACGCAGCTTGCCAATTGGGCGATGGAAAATTACCAAGACGGTTCAAATGTCATCAATGTGACGGGCGAAGATGCGGCGCCCGGAAGCCCGCCTATGTACCCATCTGCCTATCAGGGTGATCCAGGCACAAGTCACGAGGGTTATTATTATCTAGCCATGCCTCGTGATGAAGGCGACGGAATGAGTTCATCCACGATCCGCAAGGCGCTGGTCGAGGGTAAGCCTGTTCCAGAAGGTATGATGGTGCCAGAGGCCCAATCCTATCTGATGGATCTCCTGAATAAGAATCCGACCTTATTGACGGGGGAAACTCCAAAGGTTCCAGAGCCTCCGCCTCCTGTCGATATCGATGCTCCGAATTTTGGTCTTCCCCAAATTCCAAAGACATTGCCAGATGGGCATCCGTTGTTGAAATCCCATTGGGGCAACGAGAAAGAGAATCAAGACACCTCGCCAGAGCGCGAAGCCATGCGCGAGCGTTTGATCCAGCAGAGGTTTGAAGGGAAAAAACCATCAGGGTATCGTCCTATCGCCTATGTCATGGGCGGTGGATCAGCATCCGGAAAAGGCACCGTTCTCCAAGGTTTGGAAGAGGCTGGATACATCGATGATAACTTTGTGTTTCTCGATCCTGATGGTTTCAAGACAGGCGAGAAAGAGAAAAACCTTGATGGGATTCCGGAATATCAACAGATCCTAGATGAAGGTGATGGTCGCGCCGCTGGCGTTGTGCATGAGGAATCCAGCCATATCTTCAAGCGGGCGCGCGACCGTGCCATGAACGGTGGTTATGACATCGTTCTGGACCGCACCCTTGGAAATCCCAAAAGAGCACTGGAAGAACTTGATGCTCTTGAAAAGAGGGGATACCGAATCATTTTGATCGGTGTTTCCGTGCGTGCCGAGCTGGCCATTGATAGGGCTGTGGATAGAGCCAAGAAAGTCAACCGCTGGGTGCCTCTGAACGACGCACTGAAAACCCATAAGGGATTCTCGAACGGCTTTGAATCCTATGCAGAAATTGCGCATACCGCCATATTGTTTGATACGGAAGTTCCTTACAAGGAACTTCCGCTCGTCATGGCTGTGAAAGACTCAGATGTTCCTTTGACGATTGTCAATGAATCAGCGTATAATAACTTCCGTAAGAAGGGAGAGTTAGATGAAGAAGCCACCACACTTCGGACACTTAGAAGATCGCAAGCTGGAGTGGCCGCCCCGGTTCTCGAAGGAGGTATGGCAAGAGGCATTGAGGAAGCGCGAAGAGCAATTGAAGCGAAACGCGCCGAGCGTGCCGGTGGCCTTCCCAGTGGACGAAGCCGACAAATAGAGTTTCCGGAAGGGGCAGATCCTGGGGCTTGGTATCGATCTGTCCTTCTGGAGCATGGCGTCAATCCGAAACTCTACGGTAAAGATCAAGCACGATCTCTCGAAAAAACAGGCAAAGAAATAGCCGATGGTGAAGTCAGGCTCGTCGTTGAAAACGGCGAGCTTATTCGTGAGGCGGACGTGGTTGGCATCGATGTCTATGCCAACATTCCAGGCCAAGGCCGGATGCGTCTCACGGAAGACCGGCAGGAAATGAAGGACGGGCGCGTGGTGCGCCGCGAGGGCCTTCAGGCTGTTTCTGAAAAACTTCTTCCAGGCGAAGATCCAGCCACGACGGTTGGCCGTGCTCTTGAAGAAGAGCTTGGCGTGACACAGTTCAAGATGCTTGGAAACATTGTGCGGGAGCCAAAGGAGCCCTTTGTCAGCCCGCGCTATCCTGGCCTGAAGTCTCGCTATATCGTCAACATGGCGACGGTCGAAATCCAAGGAGATGATATAAAGCCGGGTGGCTATGTCGAAGAACAGAAAGACAAGACAAATTACTTCTTGTGGCAGCAGCCACCGCCTCAACAAGAACCAAGACTTCCATCTCCCCAAGGGCCGGTCACTCCACCACCGGCCCTTTCGATTCCGACCCAGGTGCGTATGGAACGCGCCGTTGCAGCCTACGAACAATCCTCGGGCACAACGGTCAACGCCATCGTTTCAGACTATGCAACCCAGATCTTCGATGCCCAGACTGATGTTGCTGCCGTTTCGGCACTGGTCGATCAGATCTCGAAAGATAAGGTCATCCGCAAGACTGATGCTCTGGTCTTGGCGCAGCTTGTCGGGTATCCTCCCAAGAAGTCCACCACCAAGAAAGCCGCGCTTGAGTCGATTGTAAAGCGCGCCCAGGAACTGGCCGACAACCAGCCGGTTGCCAATCTCTTTGCGCAGGAGCAAGCCGATGTTTCAAATGGACCCGACCTTGTGGAACGAGCTGGCGGAGACGGTGCCGCTGCAGACCGATTGGGCCAAGCAAATGTTCCCGCTCCAGCAGGAGGATATGGTCAGCCAACTCAACCGGGAGGAACGGAAGGTGGCCAAGGAATCGGACCTGTCGGTGGCACGGGCGTACCTTCTGGTAATGCCGCTGCTCTGGGAGAACCAAGCGATCTCCCGTTTCAAGAGGGAGAGGCAGGATCTGGACTTGGAGGGAGCGCTGCCGAACGTGGAGACAGTGGACGAGGCGGTGATGTTGGCGTCGAAGGAGATCCCGCTCACAAAGTCCCAGCTAAAACAGTTGTCAAAGATGCTATCACTCCTGCCCGTGTAAAGTCTGAAGCCGAGCTTCAGGCCGAGGCGGACCTCATCCCTGTGACGCTTGGTGATTTTGAGAACATCCAGGCGACACTCCCGACCGTCATCGCAGCCAACCAGCGCGATATCCTCACCGCTGAAACAGCGTTCGAAAGCGGCAAGAAGGGATTCCTCTTCACCAACGGAACAGGCACCGGAAAGACCTTCCTGGGTGCTGGCTTCATCAAGCGTCAGGTTGCAGCAGGAAAGGGCAACATCCTGATCCTGGCCCCCTCGCAGGGTATCTTGGATGGATGGGTCAAGACCGGGGAGATCATCAATCTTCCGATCAAGCGCCTGGAAAACACCAAGACGGCGGGAGAAGGCGTTGTCGCCACCACCTATGCCAACTTGGAAGAGAACGCCAGCTTGGCCACGCGAGACTGGGATTTCGTGATTGCCGACGAGGCGCATAGTCTATCTCAGAACAAGTCAGGCAATCCGACCAAATCCCTGCAAGCCTTCCGCGCCGTAACGAACAAGTCAACGTATGCGCGTGCCAACCTGATGATGAAGGATCGCCTCGATGCGCTCAACGATACAAAGGTCGCCATCGAGGATCTGAAGGCCCAGGGCAAGACCAAGGAAGCTGCAGATCTCCACAATGAATACCGCCACGATATGGCGATGTTCTTAAGGGATATCCAGTTTCTAGAAGACGAGATCCGCCAGAGAGATCAGGCCAAGGTTCTATTCTTGTCCGCCACACCGTTCGCCTACCGCAAGAGCACGGATTATGCGGAAGGATTCCTGTTCGATTATCCAGAAGAGTCGAATAGCTACGGAACGCCGGGAGGCCGTGATGCCTTCCTTGTCAAGAATTTCGGCTATGGATTCCGCTACAATCGCGCGGAAGAGCCTGGACCTGAAGTCAACACGGCTGTTCTTGAGCGAGAGTTCTATGAAAGCCTGAAGCGGCAAGGCGTTCTCTCGGGCCGTCGCCTGGAGATCGAGCCAGATTATGATCGCCGGTTTATCCTCGTGGATGATGCTGTTGGTGCTGGCATAGATCTGGCGCTCGAATGGCTAAATCAACAGCGTGGAAGCTATTCCTATCTGAGAGATTATTTTGCCGAGCGGTTCGACTATCTGTCTCGGCGCCGTTTGCTGGAAGCCTTGAAGGCAACGCATGCCGTCGAGCGCATCAAGACCGATATGAAGATGGGCCGGAAGGTCGTCGTGTTCCACGACTACATAGAGGGCGGCGGCATCAATCCATTCTTTATGGACGAGGAAACGCGCGCTTTAGAATTTACCAATTACGATTATGAGACGCGCAGATCGACCACCGTCAAGATGGGTGATCTCTACGATACGTTCATTGAGTCCAATCCGTTCGTGAAGGACATGAATTGGGGCGGATTGAAAAACCCGATTGAAACCCTGACCAAAGCCTTTCCTGATGCCCTGGTCTACAATGGCCGCATTCCCAACAAGAAGCGCAAGCAGGCCAGAGATCTGTTCAACGACGACAAGTCCGGGCGCAGCGTCATCATCGTCCAGAGCGATGCAGGAGCGGCAGGTATCAGCTTGCACGACACGACCGGCAAGCATCAGCGCATTCTCTACAACCTCGGCCTTCCTGTGCGCCCGACCTATGCCATCCAGCAAGAAGGCCGCATCTACAGGCAAGGTCAGGTCAGCGATGCCATCCTGCGCTATATGTCCACCGGCACGAGCTGGGAGCGCTGGGCATTCTCGCAGACCATTGCCGAGCGTGCCTCCACGGCTGAAAACCTAGCCCTTGGCAACGAGGCCCGTCGCCTGCGCGATAGCTTCATCAATTCCTTCAACGATGCGTCCGAGGTGCCCCAGAACAAAGACGAGGGCAAGGGCGGCAAAGCCTATGATCGGGCGGATACGGCACCAGAGACAACGGATTACGAGCGCGCAAAGGCCATGTACTTCACCACCCTCAAAAACCGCTCCAAGCGGTCGCAGAGGGAGGGGAATGATTACTATGCCACGCCCGAGCCTATTGGCCTCAAGATGGTTGAGTTTGCCGATGTGACGAGCGGGGAATCGATCCTCGAACCGTCAGCCGGTCATGGCGCAATTTCCCGCTGGTTTACAGAATCCGCCAACCGCACGATCATAGAGCTGTCGAGCAATCTGGCTTCCCAGGCGGCGCTCAATTCTCCCGGCGCCAAGATGGTCCAGGGGATGTTTGAAGACTTCAACACTGTGAACAAGTTCAACGGCATCACAATGAATCCGCCGTTTGGATCTGGCGGATCTTTGGCGTTCGCCCATCTCCAGAAGGCCACACAGCATCTGCGCAATGGCGGTCGCATCGTCGCGATTCTGCCGCGTGGCGGCAAGGCTGACGAGCGCTATCAGGCATTCCAAGAGGACGAGGCCAATGCCAACATCTATGTGGCAGCGGAGATAGATCTTCCTGGCGTGACGTTCGAGAGGGCAGGAACGGGCGTCAACACGCGCCTTGTTGTGTTCGAGCGGTTCGACAATCCAGAGGATGCTCCAGACTTTGTTCTGCGCCGGGATTTCTCCAAGGTCGATACGGTCGCAGATCTGTTCGATCTGATGCAGGATGTGAGCCTGCGGGAGCGCAACCGCAATCCGCAAGCCGCCCCGCCGAAAGTGCGCCAGCCCAGGCCAGCGCCGGAAGCACAGACTCCGACACAGGCTGGCGTCTTTACAGAGGCTGGCGGACAAACATCGCTGGTCCGTCCCGTCACAACAGCAGAAGAGATTGCAGCAGAAGCCGCGCGGCGCGGTCGCCCTGCGGCAGCCCAGCAGGATGTTGGAGGTTTGTTTGGGGATTCACGGTTCCAGACAGATCTGGTTGATCTGACACGTCAGCAACAAGCGCAGCAGGAACAGCCTGGGCGCGTCCAGCCGCCGCCGCCAGCCGCAGCTCCACCGCAAACGCCGCAGCAGCGCGCCAACGCCGTTCGCTTCACAACGGGCGAGACAAAGCACACCAAGACCGGCAAGCAGATCTTTGCGGCATCGATTGCGCAATTCGTTCCACGCAATGTCTATGAGGTGCTTCGCTCGATTGCCAAGAAGTATGGCGGCAACTATTCGACGTTCCGAGGTCGTGGTGCCATCCCTGGCTTCCATTTCTCAAGCGAGGACAACCGCGCCAACTTCATCTCTGAAGCCTCCAACATCTCCATGGTGACAGGCAAGCCTCTTGGAGATGAAGAGATCATGCCGTCAATTGCTGGCGTAAGTGATCAAAATGAAACCATGCCGTCTATCTCTGGCGTTGTTGACCAGATCGGACAGCAGATTGCAGACAATGCCTCAGAGATTGCAGAGACCATCATTGCCGAGGCAAAGCGCCTTCTGCCCGCAGATGTCGCGGTGCGTGTCGAAGACTCCATCATCTATGGCAACATATCTCTGAACGGGTTCTATCAACCCGCTGCCAACCTTCTCAAGATCTCCTTGGAGCAGGGCATTGATACAGCACTGGCCACTGCCCGCCATGAGGCCGTGCACGTATCCAGACTGGCCAACCTCTTCACCAAAGAGGAATGGACCCTGCTTCTGGAGCGTTCGTCAAAGATCGGTATCGATTCCCAGATCACAGCAGATCTCAATGGCGAGCAAGTCTCCGCCATCCCCTATTACGAAAATATGTATCGCGATCAGGCAGCACGCCTCAATATCCAAGATGTAGAAGGCTATGTCTTTGAGCAGTTGAACCAAGAGCGTGTTGCCAAGATGTTAGAGACGCGCGTTGTCAAAGGCGTCTCGTTTGGTGAGCGCATCAACGCGATCCTAGATCGCATTGCCCAGTTGATTGAGGCCATCGTGAATGGCATCAGGGGCCTTGGCTTCCAGACCGCAGAAGGCGTTATGGAGCAATTCCAGTCTGGAGATATTGCGCGTCGGGCTCGGATCGAGCCACGCTTTACGGAGCGCGATGCGGTGCTGGACGGGTTTGGCATGGTGATGCCAGCGATTTCAGGATGGCATGGAAGCCCATATGATTTTGAGAAGTTTGATATCACGAAAATAGGAACTGGTGAGGGCGCTGCTGCATACTCTAAAGGGCTATATATTGGTGGTGAGAGAGGCGTTGGTGAGTATTACCGTGATCAACTCGGTCGTCCAAAAGCTCGCGGACCAAAAGAAAATGTATGGGATCTTGTCACAAACTATGGCCAGAAACCAGAAAATCTTGAGAATATCGTTTTAGATATGATCAAATTTGCTCCTGCCGATCAGATGAAAACGCAGGCAGAAGAAATGCTCAAGGTTGTTCGAGACGGATCGTGGCGCGATGTGAAGTCTGAGGGTGTTCTTTATGAGGTCCGCATCAACGCAGAACCAGAAGACTTCCTTGATTGGGATAAGCCTTTGTCGCAGCAGCCTGAAAAGGCAATGCCTATAATCCAGAAGTTCATTGAAAAGCTAGGACCAACGCCGCCTGATGAAGCCGCTATTATCACGGCTCAGTTGTTTGATCAGCCTATTCCTACAGAAGCAGTTCCTTGGAATCTGGACGAAGATACATTGGAAGGATTATTTTCTGTACTTGATAAAGGGGAGGCTGAACAGGCATTTCGCGAGGCAGGAATCCCAGGTGTTCGTTATCTCGATCAAGTGAGCAGAGGCCAGGGTAAAGGGACACACAACTATGTAGTCTATGATGACTCTATCATCGAGATCGTTGCAAAGGATGACCGCCCGTTCGGCGCTGGCAACAACGTCGTAACCTCACGCGACAAGGGCGACGGCACACGCATCCGCACCTACAAGGCAGAAGATGGCTTTGTCACGCTCTCAGAAACCCAGGACGGCACATGGTTCATCCAGTTCACCAACGGGAATGTGGCTGAAACACTGGCTGAAATCGAGGGCGACATTGGCCAGCGCATTGCCCCGGACGGCTGGCTGACGCCGGATGCCTACGACTACTGGAGCACGGCGGCGCCGGAAAAGGTCATGGGCCATGTTCCAGCAGGCCCCTTGTTCAACGATATGCTTGTGCCTCAAAACCTGATCCAGCCCGCGCTCGATACGCTCAACACGGTCATGGGGGAAAGCACCGACACCGATCAGCAGGCCCGCCTTGCCCGCCAGATCCATGCGCTGCGCACCCTTCAATTATCGTCCGGCGAGATCATGCCGTCGATTGGCCGCCAGTTGCCCCAGCCGATCAGCCTGGGCTCGCAATCAACAGGGACCGGCGCCAACATGGAGCGCCCGGAAAAGTCCCTGTCGGATCTGGTAACGGACACTGCAAGAGCGCTTGGTATCCAGCCGCAGCCCAACGTCTTCCAGCGCTGGGAACGGCGCTTGGGTCTGACGCCGGAGCGGGAAGCCGCCCCGGTTCGCATGGGACGCCTTGATCCAGGGCTCAAGCGCGCTGCCGCAAAGCAGGGTGGATGGGTTGCAGGACAGTTCAGTGGGCGACCAAATGCGAGGCGAGGCGTACCCGGAACAGGCGTCACACGCCTTGCCATTCCCAACGATCTGCCGACACTGGCGCACGAGGGCGGTCACGCCCTGGAAGTGCGCTATGACACCCGCTCTGACATCGATGCCTTGAAGCGCAAGTTTGCCGAGGATCTGGTGCTGCCGCCCGCGCCCAATGCCGCAGCACCTCCGATGCCGACCAGCGGCTTTTCAGGGATCGAGATCGATGCAGAAACCCAGGCCGTCGTGGTCGATGCAGTGCGCAAGAGGGCGCAGTTGCAATCGATGGCCGCCTCGGTCGGTCTTGCCAAGCAGGGCCGTGGTCAGAGCTATGACGCGCGCCTTTATGGCCAGTTGACCCAGGAAGCCGGTGCTGCCCACGATCTGTTGAAGCGGCGCCTGGGCCAGCCCATTGCCGATGCCGTCATGCAGGACGTGGAAGCCAACGGCGCCCGCAACGTCGATCAGTACGTGGCGCAGCGGTTTTCCCAGACCGGCACGCCGCAGCCGCGCCCGCAGTTGAGCTACGGCGAACAGCAGCTTTCGGAAGCCTGGGCGGACTGGTTCGGTCAGTATGTCGTGTCTCCACAGGCCGCTCAAGCCCACAGCCCAGCGCTCTATCAGGAGTTCGAGGATCTGATCGATGGCATCGATCCAGGCATGCTGGAGCAGTTAAATGGCGTGCAGGAGGGGTATCAAACCCTGTTGGGCGCAGATCCTGTTGCAGCGCTGCGCTCGCGCGTGCAGTCCACGGCAAGCCCAGGTTTGATAGAAGGCATGAAGAAGCGCCTGTCTGACTCGGGCGTGGTCGGCACGATCAGCGACTGGATCTATACCTTCTACACCGCCGCCATAGACGGCAAGCATCCGATGAAGAAGGCCGTCAAATATCTTATGACGACGGCGGCGCAGAACATGGGGCTCAAGTTGTCGGACAACGAGCGCCTTGTGCTCAAGGCCATCGATGACCCTTACAAGCGCTGGCGCCTGGGCGAACATTCCAAGGTGCATGCCACCAACATCCTCCAGAATGGCACCCGTTTGCGCGGCCAGGACATCAACCAAGGCGCATCGTTCCAGGCCGCTCTGACAGAAGCCTTTGGCGGCACATGGGCCAAGCAGTGGAACGAGGAAAAGTTCGAGCTGTTCGGAACCTATCTGATTGCACGGCGCATGCTGGCAGAGTTCGAGCGCTACGAAAATGGCCAGCTTGAAAACATGCCGGACCTGTTGATGGAAAAGGATCGCTACGAGCAGGCTCGCGCGCAGATCGAAACCCAAAATCCGCAGTTCGCGCAGGCCGCAGCTATTCTGTATCAGTTCAACGCCAACATCCTTCAGTGGAAATTCCAAGAAGGGTTCATCGACGCCAAGCTCTATGCGGATCTGCAGCAGCGCAATGATTATGTGCCGCTCAACCGCATCATGGACGAGGATGGCGGGCCGTCCACGATGACGACGCCGCGCGGCGCCAACAAATCCAAGATGATGCACCGCTTCAAGGGATCGACCAGAGACTTCATCAATCCTCTTGAATCCATCATGCAGGATGTCTACCGCACTCAATCGCGCGTTGCGTTGAATGGCGTGATCCGCGCAATGGATACCCTGGCACGGGCGGCTGGACCGGGAGGCGGCAAGATTGCAGAGCGCATCCCGGCCAACGAAATGCGCGGCACCAAGGTCGATCTGCGCGAAGTCATCAAATCGGCAGCCAAAAAGGAAGGTCTTGCCAAGGATGATAGCGATGCGCTTCTTGAACTGATCGATCAGATCTTTGACGAGGACGCCTCCGGAAACATCTTCCGGGCGACCGAGATCAACGAGAAGGGCGAGCGCATTGCCTACCTATGGGAAGGCGGCAAGCGTGTTCCGATCCGCTTGGGCGATGATCGCCTGGGTAAAGACATCTTCGACCAGATGGTCGCGTTTGGGCAGAACAACGCCAATCTCGTCGTGGAATCCGCGACCTTGTTTACCCAGGCTCTGCGGGCCGGTGTGACCAAGGCCCCAGAATACGTGTTCACAAACCTATTGCGGGATCAGTTGGCTACATGGACATTATCAAGCGCATATGTTCCGTTCAAAAGTGCGGCCAAAGGTATCAAGGACGTGGTTCAGGTGGGCGAAGCATCGATCCGGTATCAGTCTGTGGCTGGTATGATGGGTGGTGTCGATACCCATCTGATGGATACCGCCTCACGCAAGCTGGATTACAAGGCGCTGCGCAAGCAGGGCTTCTGGTCCACCCCCGGAAAGACCGTGGTCGGGAGGACATGGTATGGGTTCTTGCGCACCATGGAGATCACGGAGGCTGCGACCCGTGTCGGCCACTTCGATGCGCTCTACCAGCGCGCGATTGCAGATGGCATGACGAAAGAAGAAGCGCTCTGGGAAGCAGGATATATGGCCCTTGATGTGATGGATTTCTCGCGCCGGGGCGGTGGCCCAGGCATGCAGGCCATCACCCGCATGATCGCGTTCTTGAATGCGTCGGTCCAGGCGCTCGATGCAGCGCGGCGCACCGCCGTTGGCGAGCGGAACTTCTACAAGAACTACCGCAACATGGCGAGCCCATATCTCAAGGCGACGATGGGCCAGCCGTTGTCTGTCGCAGAAAAAGAAAAGCTCCCAGAATCCGCACGCATGTGGATGAAGATCGTTGGAGTTGGAATGATCGGCGTGGCCTTGGCCGCGCTCTATCAGGACGATGAAGAATATGAAGAGTTCAACGATTACATGCGGGCGACACATTGGTTCTTCAATATCAACGGAACGTGGTACCGCTGGCCAAAACACTTTGAGCTTGCGGTGGCATCGAACGCATTCGAGGCCGCATTCGCTGGGTATTGGAAGCAAGACCCGCGCGCCTTAAAGCAATTCGTTGAAAGCCTCAAGCACACATTCATTCCACCCCATGAGATCCAGGCCGCAAAGTTCATCTATGAGCTGAAGTCCGGAAAAGATATGTTCCGCGACCGCGATATTATCGGCATGGACATCGCCAAGCTGCCACCAGAGCTGCAGTACAATGCGTATACATCAGAGCTGGGCAAGATGATCGGCAAGGTGACCGGAACGTCACCGGCCATGGTCGATCACTTCATGGCCACGGGCGGCGCCACCGTTGCCAGAGATATCATGGCGGCTGGTGATTATCTTCTTCCGCGCGTCAATGAATTTATAGGTGGAAAGATCCCTGGAGTTTCACCAACACCCCGCGCAGAAAAGAGTTTTGAAGACTATTTGTTTATGTCGCGGTTTACACGCCGCGCTGGAAGGGGCGCGCTCTCGACGGAGTATTTCTGGAATCAGATGAGCCCATCGAGCGGCGAATATGCCCAGGCGGCTGCGGGCTTCAAGCGTCTCTATCAGGCTGGCCGCGCCGATCCGCGCACGTCCATCGAAGCGCAAGCCTTCCTCAACAATCTGCCCGACGATCAAAAAGCCTACGCGATGCTGGAGACGTATTTTTCAGAAAAGCATCAGGATCTTCATCCTCTCAACCGGGCGCGGCAGGTGTTGAGCGCCGCCAGCGGATTGAGAAAAGAGATGGTGATGGGCGAGATCACGCTGCAGTCCACCAAGAAAAAGGGCATGGACCCGGAGAGGTTGACCCTGACGATTTCCCAGAAGCGCGCCGTCAACGAGATCATGGAAGACATTGCGATGCGTGAGGCCCGCAATTCCCTGATTGCAACGCGCGAAATTTCTGGGTGGGAAAATAAAAATCTTGTTCCGACCAAAGGGCTTTGGGAAGAACTGCGGCGTGTTTCCCCTGAAGTTGCCGATGAGTTTGAGGCACGCCTCTCTAAAGGACGCAACAAAGTCTACTCGTTTGAGGCCGTCCTTTCAACTTGGCAGGAGGCACGCAAGCGTCTCTTGAAGGAAGGCCCTGATGCAGATCTCAATGATCTAGTTGGTGAAGCTGTTGGTTACGGTCGCGAGTATTCTCATGGATTGCATGGTCGCATTCTACATGGAACCATCACTGCAAAAGACTTAGACGCTATACGCGAGTAATCTCAGGAGACAATTGATGAGCACACAAATCGACCGCCTCGGCGGGGCGAAGGGATCGCTTGCGTACAAAGCACCCGTTCGCGTGGCAACGACCGCCAACATAACGCTATCTGGAACGCAGACCGTCGATGGCGTTGCTGTCGTTTCAGAAGATCGTGTCCTCGTGAAAAATCAGGACACCGGCTATGAAAACGGGATCTACATTGCCAAAACGACGGATTGGGTCCGCGCCAAGGACATGGACGGATCTGGAGACGTTGTGCGCGGCACCCGTGTCGATGTGCAGTATGGTTCGGTCGGGGCCGGTACATACGTTCTGACGACCGCAGACACGATCACAATCGGGACCAGCACCCTGACATTCACCAAGCAGGGATTTATGACCGGGCCGTCATCGGCAACGGCCAATCATTTCCCTGTGTTTTCAGATACCACGGGAACCGTTCTGGCAGATTCCACGATTGCAACGACCGATGTCATTCAAACGTCGAATGTTGGATCAACCGCTGGAAGCGTCAACGACGTGCAAGCCTATGTCGCGGCCTCGACGGATGTCTTGATTTCCAGCGATATAGATTCATCGACATCACTCAACGGTGTGCAGAAATACGTTGGATCTACGTCAACGGTTCTGACCACAGCCAATATCGGATCTGATGTGCAGGGATATGTTGGATCGACCAGCACGCTCCTAACCACAGCCAACATCGGATCTGATGTCCAAGCCTATGATGCCGACATTCTAGCTGCCGACGTTGCGAGCACATTATCTGCTGGATTTTCCGAAACGCCCTACAGCATCGGCACCTCGACGGAAACCATCACGGTCAATTCCTCGCTCGGGAATGTGCAATACGTCACCAATAACGGTCAGGCAAATCCAGTGGCTCTTTCCACGCCGAGCCTCAGTGGCAGGTATATCGTTGAAGTTATAAATTCTGCAACGCCCGGAAACCTCACCTATGCAGGCTATGGAAACTACGTGACAGGCACGCCATCGACGGAAGCCAGCGCGGTCAATGTCGCAGTGATCTACGCGCTAAATTCTGTCGCCTTTCTGGATTGGAAATCGACGGTATGATCAACGAGCCCTTGTTGCGGGCCTTATGCCCGCGCCCCAGATCCGGGGCCAGCCGACAAAAAGCCTGGGATGGATATGTGGCCGCTCTCGTTTCTGACGAGGCGGCCAAATTGTTTGCGCGCTACGACATCACGACGGAGCTGCGCATGGCGCACGTTCTTGCCAACTGGGCGCACGAGACGGGTGGCTTCACGATCATCTGGGAGTCCGGCGCCTATTCGGCTAGTCGCATCATGCAGATCTTTGGCGTTGGCAAGCACTCTGCTGGCGTGACCTGGGCCGAGGCGCAACGTCTGGCCTACAACGGTCCTGCTTTGTTTGATCGCGTCTACGGCATAGGCAACCCGCGCAAGGCTTCCGAGCTTGGCAACGACCGTCCCGGCGATGGCTGGGCCTATCGTGGCTGCGGTATCGTACAGATTACCGGCAAGCGCGACCATTTCCGCTATGCCGCGATGGTTGGCTGCAAAGTCGAAGAGCTACAAAAACCGCTTAACTCTGTCCATGCTGCATTGTGCGAGTGGGAGGCCAAGGGCTGTTCCAAATGGGCCGACCGAGACGATTACGTCAAGGTGCGCCGCCTGATCAACGGTGGGCGCAATGGCCTTGCGGATGTCCGCAACAAGCTGGCAAAAGTCAAGAAGCTCCTGGCCGCGCAGACCCCGCCGCCGCCCGCGCCAGAACGCCCAGAGCCGCGCGACGACACGATCCGCTTGGGATCGGAAGGCCAGCTCGTCACATGGCTGCAGGAGCGGCTAACCCTTCATGGCTATTACGTTGGCCAGATCGACGGAAAATTCGAAACCGAAACCGAAAAGCAGCTTGTCGCATGGCAGCACCAGCACGGGTTCCCGGCAACCGGCGTGTTCGATCCGGACGATCACGAGCAGCGGGACGCCCTCAACATCACAAAAGTCATCGATGTGCCCAAGCGCGACGTGACGGCAAAGGATCTCAAGGAGCGCGGCTCCAAGACGGTTGAATCCACCTCGTGGTGGAGGGGCACCTTGAAGTGGCTGTTCGGATTGAATGCGGCGGCTGCGGCAGAGCACGCCTCTGGCCTGGGCGCGGTCGATGCCGTGGTTTCCCAGGGGGAACAAGTGAAGGGCCTCGTAGAGCGCACAGGAACGCTCGTGGGCTGGCTTCCTGATTTCAAGATCATCATCATCATCGGAATTGGAATCGGCCTCTTCGTGCTCTGGCGCGCCTTTGACGGCGTTGAAAAGAGACGGGTCGAGGATGCGCAGTCTGGCGCACACATGGGGAGATAGGGACATGCAACTCAAGGACGTGAAGGAAAAAGTTCAGGAGCGTTTGGTCGTTATCGGTGCGGCAAGCTCCGGCTTGTCGCTCAAGTGGCTGATCATCCTTGTGTTGGTGGCGTTCGTCGGCGGCGTTGGTCTTGGCGTCAAGATGGATTTCTCGCGGTTTGCCGAGTTCAGGAAGCAAGCAAACGAACTGGCGGCCCGCAAGGAAGCTGAGAACCGGAAGCTGGCCCGCGATCTCGACGTGCTGCGTGCCCAGCTCGATCAGCGCGACACCGAGCGCGCAGCATCCGACGATGCCTTCACCCATGTCATTAACGCGCCGAGCCCGAGTCAGTGCATTGTGCCTGTTGAGCCCATCAATGCCATCATCGCGGAGGCCAACAAATGAGATACGCGCTCATCATCTCTGTCATCATCCTTGTCGTCGCTCTGGCCGGGTGCGCCAAGTACGTGCCATTCGAGACGCAGAAGCTGGCCGTGCCGAAAGAGTGCAAGGCGCGGCACTATGCAGATCTGCCAGATGTCGCGCCCATGACCGGCCCCAACGTCACGCCGGATCAGGTCAACAAGCATTGGGCCAAGGCGCACCGTCTCCAGTCGCGTCCCGCGTATCGCCGCCTCTACCGCAATTATAGAGTATGCAGCGCATACGCCAAAAGGAGCTAGAGATGAATGGACCAGCACATGATATCGGATATGCGCGAGCGACTTGCTCGTGCCGAGATCAACGCGGAAACAGCGTCCCATCGTATCAATGCTCATGCGGAGCGTATACGCCAGTTAACGGATTTGCTTATGCAAACGGAGCAACGCATAGTCCAGCGCCTGGACAAGATCGAGTCATTCTGGCGAGTGGCTACAGCAACGGTGAAGTACACCACGGGGTTGCTGTTCCTGTTCCTCGTCATGGCGGGAAAGCTCACTGCGGATCAAATCACTGCGCTCTGGCAGGTGTTTGCCCCATAAAGGGGCTCACAGTAAAAGAGCGCCGAGCCGGATCGTTCCTCGCTCTGACGCTCTTTTTCGCGCTCGTGTCCATTTTAACCAGCGCTATTCCCCATCTTGTTCATAAGGCTCTTGGTCTTTGACCTTGGTGCGCAGCACTTCAATCTCTTTAACAAGACCCTGGATGATGACGTTGAGGGATTCAATCTTCGCGTCTCGCATGTCGCGTTTCTTGGTCGCTGATAGCGTGAAGTCCGGTCGCCCGCCAGGAGGCACCGCCCGCCATACCGCCTCGTGATTTCCAAATGCATTGATCTTGGTATGGCCCGTGCGCTGCACGAGCGCCATGTCTGCAAGCTCCGAGATCCGTTTGCGATAGCTGGATTCAGAGCGAGGCCCATAGCGTTGCTCGCATTTGATCCTCACTTCCGTCTGACTCAGACCCTCTGGATATTCCATCAGGAGATCGAAGACGCGCTCTCTCAAGGTCTTTGACTTGCGTCCCTTTGGGCCGTCGATCCTCTTGGCCGCCTTGATGCTGGTTTCGTGATCGTCCGTTCGGACGCCTACCGTGATATCGTCTGCCATGATATCCCCCTATAATGTTGGAACCGGAACAATTGCGCAAAACGTAGCGTAGCCAATGCCGCACCAGTGGCCGCCGCCGTCCGGCGTGACGAGCGTCTGGACTTTTTCAGGCGGCGCCACAATCCAGCGGTCGCCAACGAAAAACTCAACCCTCCCCCCAATCTGCCTGTAGTTTGCCGGTCGGCAGTCCTGATCGTTGCAGCACGAGATACCATTCGACTGCTTCAGCTTTGAGTAGAAATGCTCGTGGTATTTGGCGTGGCCGTCCTCGGCCAGAACAGGGTATAGCGCCCACACGAGCAGCCACAGCACGACCCAGGCCAGAACCACAACCCCCCAATTGTTCTTCATAGTCCCTCCATAGCTTTCTTCTTCGCGTCCGACGACGGCTCGATATAGATCTGAGTCGTCGTCAATTGTGCATGCCCCGCAATGTCCTGCACATCCTTGAGCGATCCACCGTGTTGCGTGATCGTGCGCGCCAGCCGGGTGATGACCGTGCGCCGTCCTGAGTGCGAGGAATAGCCCGTCCACCCCATGCGGTGTGTGTAGAGATGGCGGAACCACTGCGCGACGGCGTTGGCCGACAGGGGATGGCCCTTCATCTGCCTGTTTGGAAAGACGGGATCGATGTCTGCTGGCTCTCCGATCTCGGCCTTGAGCGCGTTCAGGCTTTCGCGCAGCACCTTTCCCATCGGCACGGTGCGCGCCTTCTTGCCCTTGGTCACATCGGCGGTCAGTTCCAGAACATCGCCGCGCACATGCTGCCAGCGCAGTCCAGCAATCTCCACAGCCCTCAGTCCTGCATTTGCAGAGAGCAGATACATCGCATGATCCCGCCTTGTATCTAGGACAGACAGAACCGCCTTGTGTTGCATAGGCGTCAGTATCTTGGCTTGTCCTCTCATCAATCCCCCGTTTGCTGCTATAAAGTGAGACTTGAACTAAACCCCAGATTAAAATCCTAGAAAACGCACCGTGTTTAGGCGCTTCTCATAATCTTGTACGAATGTGAGATCTAGGTTTGATCTTCAACTCGAACTCTTTCAACGCGCTTCACTTCGCGCTCCGTTACCACGGTTCTCGTCTTGTATATCCCAGTCCGCGTCTTGGTAGCTTTGACCTTGCCGAGCGAGATCAGGCGCCACAGATGACGCTCTGTGATCTGCCAGCGCTGGGCGAGTTCTGGGACGGTGTAGGCCATCAGTCGTTCCATAGTCCTATGACGATGTAAGCCGTTATGGTTATGATCAGTGTGATCAGGATAAAACTAGTCATGTCTCCCCCAGGGCTTTGCGTGCTACAGCATGAGCAACGCAACAATCGTGGTCCATGCAAGCTGTTGCCGCCCGCTTCAAAGCGGCGCGGAGCCGTTCGATCTCAACAGTCTGCTCCCGTATAACAGCAAGAGCATTCGACAACTCTCCGTCCGTATAAAAGATGCGCGTGGTGTCACTCATCTGTCTCCCCCAGGGCTTTGCGTGCTGTGTCGAACATGAGGTCGATGTCTGGCTCCCGGTCGTCATCGCAAAGCGTGATCTCGGCCATGATGCGATGCAGCGCTGCCCGGAGCCGGGCGATCTCGGAAGCTCTATCATCCAACAGAGCCTCCAACTCTGCGACCTTGTTCCTTCCCTCACTCATTATCCCTCCTGACAGTGTCCCCGTTCATTTTCTTTTTCCATTTAGATCTCTTTGTCCCGGCCATAGCCGGTCCCTTCTTGGCGTGCGCGCCGAGATGCTTTGCAGCCAGCCGCCGCGCCTTGGCGCGATCAGTCGCCTCGCCCTTGGTTTTTTCTCTGGCGCACGCCAGATGTGCCGGGGCGCGATTGTCAGCATCGTTCGTGCCAGACCGCCACAGCGGCTCTACATGCTCGTCAATCCACGTCTCCCCCACCTTGATCTTTCCCTTGCAGATGCAGCACGTCCCGTCGTGATCGATAAAGAGTTGTACGCGCTCCTTATCCGTCAGAGGTTTCCTCTTTTCTACTCGATATGGATTGTCCATTCCTGCTCATCCACTCCAATGTCTGTCCGTCTGGGCTCTCAATCCTGATCGTCACCCGATCCGCTTGATATCTCTCCCTCAGAGCCTCCACCAGCATTTGCATGTTCTTCAGCGGATGCCCCAGCTCGATCACTTCCCCCATCCTCGTCGTCCCCTTTCCAGGCCATGAACATCAGTGTCGCGTGATGGCCATGATGTGTTCCATCCAATGACTCAAGCACCTGCCAACCCTCAACCTCATACTGACGCACTAGCGCGTTGGGAACGTACCTATAGAATCCCTGCATACCATTCGCGGAAATTTCTGTCGTTCGATCCCCCATGTCGTCCATCCCTCTCTCTCCTGTCTTGAGAACAATTCCAGATATGGGCCAGCGGCAAGACGCATGACCCTGTTGTAAAATTCATCCGGCTTGCGGCTATGCTCACGCACCGGATCGACTATCAATTGTCTGACGGCTTTACTGCAGCGCTTAGGCTTGCCCCGCACCCCGAGCAAGCACACCTCGACGTTGGCGCGCGTCCAGTATCCAAGGCCCATGTGCCATTTGGGTGCCCAGTCCGGATCGCTGTTGCGGCTGGCCTTGGCCCAGCAAAACCCAATCGTTTTGTAGCTAAACCCCCAGGCGTCCATCGTTGCGAACGCTTGTGGAAGCATGGGATTGACGGCCCACATCAAGAGCAGGCAATCCTCGGCTGCAGCATCACCGACCGGCAGAGCCTTGATGTCTTCAAGGCTCATCGTGTCGTAGTGCTGCTCTGGTGATTTCGCCTTGCCCTTGTTGCTCCACGTCTTGAAGCTCCACGGAGGATCAGCGACTATCGTCCTGAAATGATGTGGTGGCAGGTCTATCATCTAAACCTTTATTACGCGCCAAAGCGTTGTCACTAAAGCAGTCGTACTCTTTAGATATGTCATGTGATCCTTCATCATCATGCCTCGATGCTATATGATTTATTGATAACGCCGTTTGAATCTGATCCAACGACGCATGAATTGACCCATATCTTTCTACCGTCCTGAAGTCTCCGTATGTGTCCTCTCCTGAGATGCTGGCGAACATCTGCCCTCTGCGCACCAGATATTCCACCATGTCTGGAGGCCGTCCCTGGAACATTCAGGGCAAGCATCTTTGTTTCATAGATTGGGAGTTTTCCATCTCGCTTCCGGCGCTCTGATACGCGCTGATCTGGCTCATGCTGGTGAATATCTGTTCCAACATTCGAGCATGACAGGGCTTCGCATAATTCTAAAACGGCTACAGCCTCTGGAGAAACATCATTCATTGCGTCTGCGAACGCCTGTTTTTTTCCAAACAATTTTGCAGTCGCATTGTATGTGTCTGGAAGATGTATTCCATATGTGCACGGGAACATAGTTCCTTTACCTACGGTTCTATCGTATGACCAAGGCAATAACGGAAGGCTATCATCAACATTGTCCCAGCGGCTCGGAACAAAAAGTTCTCCAACTCCAGGCATCCACATGCCTGACTTCTCATATTCTTCTTCTCCCTCTGGGACACCCGCCCATCTAACGCAGATATATATATCTGTATCTTCTATAAAATCGTACTCGTATCCAAAGTGCTTATTAAGATATTTCTTTGCAAGTATTCCAGATATTTCAGTTGCAATTGCAATGCGCTTCTTGAATGATCTCGTAAACCGTCCCTTTGGATCGTTATGTTTTGGAACACAGTATTCTACCGTTATGCTAGGGTATGGAAGGCGCACAGTCCCTCCACGTATGCCCTTCAGATCATCGTCAAAAATCCTCCCATAATCAGGGATTGCAAAGTGAACGCTATGCCTTACGATATGGCAAAGCCATTTGATCTTTGTTATGTCAACCTTGAACTCATCATATGGGAATTTAGATGCGTATTTAGCCATGCCGACTTCAGCCTGAGCTGCATAGTTCTTTGCCGTTATCATCACTCTCCCCGACCACCTGTATGGAAGATGCTTGCAAGAACAAACCCAACCGCCACACCGCCCGCTGCCGCAAGAT
>Ga0208644_1000126_pt1 | contig 50100 bp, 62 predicted proteins | sample VirMetDEL_Nov_18_FD_184517 | JGI IMG/M metagenome (GOLD analysis project Ga0208644, IMG submission 184517) | Aqueous microbial communities from the Delaware River and Bay under freshwater to marine salinity gradient to study organic matter... | ecosystem: Environmental > Aquatic > Marine >...
CGACGACCTGCCAGCCGACGACCTGCCAGCCGACGACCTGCCAGCCGACGACCTGCCAGCCGACGACCTGCCATGTTTCTCATCTTTTTTTCACTTTTTGCTTGTCAAAAGCTTGTTTCTTTGCTCCGGCTCATATTTCGCTTGTAAGACGTTTTTCCTTGTTTCTGGTATGCTTACCTTATCCATGCTTTAAAAACGCCTTGTGAGGATTCTATACAATTTGGAAAGTTTATTGTGTTGTTTATTAAGGGTTTGCAAAAGCGTATAAAAACTCCAATCATAAGCCGTTGATTTTAAGCATGTTACGGATTATTTGGGCATTCGGCGACCACATCTTTTTTTCGCCATTGTATCTCCTTTATTTTCAATGGCTTGTGTTAATTTGTGTTTTTTTAGTGATTTGACGAAACGAAACGCAACATTTTTTTTCATTTGTATCTCTTTGATTATTAAGGATTTGGAGATTTGGCAAAAAGTTTTTCTTGCTAATGATGGCAATTTAAACCATTGTTTTCATGTCAACGGTGGTTGACACTTGGTTCTGCCAAGTTTGTTCTTTTTTTCTTTTTGCTGAAACATGCAATATGTTTCTAATGTCGCGGACGGTCGGACGTAAAATGAGTACTGTCAACAGTTTACAATGGTACGGGCGGGAAGTTGCATTTCCAGACGCCGATAAGTCAAGGTTTTGTATGTGATTTACTTTCAACATTTTATATGGTATAGAATGTTGAATTATAAACCATAAACAAAGGAAAAATCATGACAAACGTATTCAAAGATCTTAAAGAAAACGGTACAAACCCTTTCAATTCAGAAGTTTGCATCGCAAAACAAAGGGGAATTGAGATAAGGGTTGAAATTGTAATCGAGTCCGCCGAAAAGGTTTACAATTTGTATCACGTTTTCAAAAAGGGTGAGAATTTGGTATCCACACAAAGCATTGAGGAAGCATGTTTCATTGCGAACAAACATTTTCCAGAGGATAGGTAAACTATTGGTTTTCAACGGTTTCCAAAGTAAAAAACCGTTTCTTCTCCTCTTCTTTTATTTTGTAAGTGTTTTCCTTTCAATGGCTTAGAATGAACTAGGCTATTGAATACGAAACCATGAATAAAAAAAGCAAAAGTAAAGCGGTGGACGGTGCGTTGCACGTCATATTAAGTTCGAGTGATTTACAGAAGATCAAACGCTTGAAAGCGTTGAAAACACAATTGAGGGCATTGACTGAAACTGTCAAAAGAGAACAAGACTCTCTGATTGACGGTTTGCCAGTCAATGATGACGAGAACATTCTCGTTGATGGCAATGGTAAGCAAGTAGCTACTTACAAACTTTCCTATCGTGATGGTTTTTATGTCAAACCGTCTTCTAGTATGCGTCTTACATTGCAAAGAACAAATTCTTGATTGTCAGTAATTTATTCAGTTTTTTATTCTCTTTTTGACCACAAAAGAGAAACGTATAAACCATTACAATTTAACCAATTAGAAAAATTACCATGAAAAAACAATACATTGCCCCATTTACTTTGAACCAATCACAACAACAAAGACAAGCCAAGCGCATTCGGTACGCTCAGGCTATGTTATTCCTTCGCGGGATTCATCATGAAATCCGAAACAAAAAAGCCGAACTCATTAGGAATGAAGAACTTATAAATTCCATCGCTCAGTAAAATGGATACTATAATTTCGTTTTTAATAATTCTTATAATCTTGATACTCTTAATCTTATGAACCTAGAGAAACTTATAAAACTTGCTGGTTTAATGGAAATGCCAGCCTATAAAGCTCATGACTACGCTATTCCAATGAGCGAGGATAAAACTTACCCTTTCAAGGGACATGCAATCTCAGTCTATTGGAAAAATGACAAACACCCCAAGGGATTAGGCTTCGAAATTGTTTCGCACTCTCAACTGGCAAAATGGGCAAAGGTTAACATGAGAGAAAAATGGGCTTGTGAAGGATATCACATGGATAGAAAAGGGTTTTTCTCATTCACTTCTGATTATTTGGAACTGGACATTATCATCAATTCGCTGGAAGGGATTCAACCATGATTAACTTGAAAGATCTTTTTGCACAAATTGGCTTTTTGGCCTTGGCAATCATTCTCCTTTTTGGATTGCTACTGATAGCATGAGCTGGCAATCTACTTTTCAACCGTCGGGAACGTTCCCGACGGTTTTTTTGTGTCTTGATTTGCTGGCTTGTATTTCGCTTGTAAGACGTTTTCACTTTCCTTTGGTATGATGTGACCAGACAAAGCACATCCTATGCTTAGAAGTGAAATGACAGGTATTCAAGAACCATGCCAAATGCAATGGCATTTTTCATGCCAATGTGAACGAAGTGAAGTTTATTTTGTAAGATGTTGCAAATGAGCAGCTTATGCAAGTATATTATAGGCGGGACATTGTGTATTATTGTGTAAGTTGTTGAATTGCAAGGGGTTACATCCCCATTTAATGGATTCTCAAGCCGGACTCGGCGCGGGGCTGGGATACGGGGCCTTGTTCGTTCAGTCTAAAGAATTTTTGAAAAAGGTCTTTATAATGATTGACTTGTTCGGTTAATAATAATAATAGAATCATGAAAAGCATAATTTAAAAAAACAGTTTATAATGATTGACTAATTGAATTTAATAAGAATTAAAAAAAAACGAGAAGAGTATATTAAACAACAATAACAAAAAGAAAAAAAGTAAAAATTCAGGAGGCGAAAGCCCCCATTCTTTAATTAGCGATTCGCAAAAAATACGCGGACCCCATTTCCAAAAAAGCATTTATAAAATTCTACTCCCGTGCCAGTGTAAAACAATAATAAAACAATATTGTTATTATTATGGCCGCCCAAACTGAATCTTTCTACTTTAACTCATGGATGTCCGGTTTCTTTATGGGACAGACGATATATACCCCCTCCGAAGGAGGTAGAGAAATGAGTATTTATTTTTCGGACTGCGATGAGCAGTCCTCAATGAGAAAAAAAATTAATAAAATTGCAGAATCTTTAGATTCGAAGGTCAACTACCACAAAGGAACAAATAGACTAATAATTAAGATCTCGGGCAAAGCCCTTGATGACAACATGGAAAAATGGTCGCCAAAGAATATATCTTCTATTAATTTCTACTCCGGTCTCTTTGAGGCCAATTTTGGCATTGTCATTCTTCCTCTAAAGCAAAAACATAAAGAAACTGCGTTTCGACAATACATTAAGCTCTCCAGTTCGGCCCTCATTACAAGAAAATTAGAACTTTGTAATATTCAATATAATAAGCGGCGCGAATCTCCATCTGTCCAAATAACCAAACTTTTACAAATTAGAAGATTCATTAAGGAATTTCCAGCGCGCTTTTTCTACCTCTACCAAGACGAAATGTTAACAATGCGCCGATTCGTTCTGGCGGAACCAGAAGATCGGGCGCAAATTTGTAATAGATTTAATAATTTATAAAATTTTAATTCTTAAAAAATAATATCATTGCCGTCAATGTCCTTTAGTTTAATGCCCCCCTTGGGGGCTAAAGAAGGTACCGCCTTCTCAACTTTTTTATTGTTTGCCAAATTTACCATCTCCTCAGTTATCGAAGATAGCGCATCTTTGCATATTTTGATAGCGAGGCCTACGGCCTCTTCCCTCTCTTCATCGGTTTGACTGTCGCCAAACGTAACCTTATGAGCATCGACAACCTGATCATTATATTCCTGACTACTCATAAATTCGTTCATATCCTTGTTATATTTTTTAATTGCACTGATAAATTTCGCCTTTTTTGACAAAATAAAATCAGCAATGAGAATATCAATAATATCAGCTTTTGCGCCCGAAAACATCTGTTTCCCACAATAAGGATATCTATCCTCAATTTGGTCTTCAAGTTGCGACAAGGCGTCAGTAACGTCATTAATGTTCCGTTTTTTTTCTGTTTTTTCTTTCTTTTCGATCATATGGTTGTTAACTTAACATAACATTTTGATATTGTCAACACCTTTTTTTCTTTTTTTCTTTTTTTCTCTTCAATTCTTTAGATTTTGCGCCGCCCCACCTATATTAATAGTAATTATGACAGTTTTACTCATTGGAGATGAATGTATCGATAAATTTGTCTACGGCAATGTAGACAGGATAAATCCAGAGTCGCCGACTCCCATTTTTGACGAAACAAACGAAATCATTGTCAATAAGGGAATGGCCGGAAATGTCTTAGGAAACATAAACTCATTATCAGAAAACAAAATACAGGTCATTAGTATGGTTAATGATAATAGAGTTTGCAAAACTCGCTATGTCGATAAAAGGAGCGGCCAGATTCTCCTTCGAGTTGATTCGAAGCCTCGTGGGAGCGATAGCGACCACTTTAATTTTGATAAATTTTGCAGCATTGTAGAAAGTGAAAATAATCAAATCTCAGCTATTGTCGTTGCCGATTACAACAAAGGTTTCTTGAGTTGTGAAAATATTGAACAGATCATTTCTATTGCCAAAAAACACAACATACCGACTTTCTTTGATACGAAGAAGACTATTGACAAAACTTTTTATGGCGCGGATTTTATTAAAATTAACCAAAAGGAACATCTAGAAAGTTCCAAGGCTTTAAATATGAAAAATGGCTACCCTCTTTATGGTGAAAATTACATCATAACATTGGGCAAAGATGGTTGTATATGGTATAACCATACAGATGGAACTGTGGAAAATATCGCTGGTCACAATGTCGAGGTCTCTTGTGTAAGCGGGGCTGGTGATACAGTAATGGCGGCCCTCGTTGTCAAATACTTAGAAACAAAAAAAATCAAGGAGAGTCTCAATTTTGCAATGTTGGCCGCCGCCGAAGCTGTAAAGCACCGAAACGTCGTAGCAGTGGCCCGTAAAACTATCGAAGAAAATAAACTGTAAAACATTATGATGTCAAAACAAGAAAGGTTGGTAAGCGTGGGCAGTGCTTACCCTGAGATCACACTAACTGCATTTCCTTGGACAGAACGGCAGCAGTCTTTTATAGACCTGTCATTAGATCCAAAAACAAAAGTTATATTTTGTTCAGCTCCGGCTGGGACGGGAAAAACCCTCCTCTCACTATATTGTAGTTTGAGGCTTGCCTTGGAGGATAAAAGTAAAAAAATACTATATGTAAGAAATCCTGTTGAGTCCTGCTCTGGTAAGGGTATCGGCTTCATCAAGGGGAAGACTGATGAGAAGATGCAACCCTATATCATGCCTCTCTATGACAATCTCTATAAATTAGCCGATAAGCATAGTGTTAATATGATCGAAAAAAGGGGGATGCTCAGTTCTGAAGTTCTCGGCTTCACAAAGGGAAGGACTTACGACGACACTTATATGATAGTCGATGAAGCTGAAGACTTCACCCTCCAAGACTTGCGCCTTATTATTTCAAGAATGGGAAAGAGGGCCAAACTTTTTATTATTGGGGATGTCAAGCAATCGAATGTTCGAAATTCAAATTTCGGCCTCACTTATGATTTATTCAACACTCCCGAAGATCGGGGTAAAGGAATTCATTGCTTCAAATTCACCGCGAAAGACATTATGCGTAATGATATTATACAACATATGATTACAAAAATTGACAGTATTGTAGTTTAATTTTTTTTAAAAATAATTGATGGCGTTGTAATTATAGGCCCTAGTTAGGTGTAAAACCTAATTAGGGTTTTTTCGCTTATACACCCTACATTAATATAAAGAAAGAAAAAGAAAGAATTATTATGCCAGCAACATATTGTTACAACTGTAGTGAAAAAATCGTTTATGATCTTTTTAAACCAAAGGTTTGCCCGCACTGCAATCAGTCCCCAGCAGCTACTATAAGTTTAAGTAAAAAGGAATCTAAAAGACCGACGTATGATGCAAAAAATCTATATAATGATGATGCCGAAGAGGAGCAGTATCAAAACGTCCCTCATTTATCAAGGTTACAAGCCCGAATATTCATCGACAATAATAGTAACAAAGAAACTCTCGGTGGAATTGTAAATAAAGAAATTGACAAAATCGGCTCCCAAGCAAACTCCCCAAAAGGCCGTGGACGCCCAAAAAAACTAAAGCCAACAAAAGAAATTACTCGCACTCATTCTGACCACGGCAAATCATTCGACGACTTTATGAATGACGGACGCTCTGAGGCTAAAGGTATTAATATTGATTAATTAAAAAGGGAAAAAGATTATGACATACGAGGAAGCATACCCAGTTATCCACCAAGAGGTGGAAAAAAGAAGGCGAAAATGGCAATTAAAAGCGGTCACTTGGATGGACTACGACGATGTTTCCCAATTGATCAAACTTCACATCTACAAGAAGTGGAGCTATTACGACCCCGAAAAGCCTTTGGCCCCTTGGGTCGCAAGAATTGTATGTAATCAACTTTCTAATTTGTTAAGAAATAATTATACCAATGTTATCTCCCCTTGTAACAAATGCGTTTGTGCCTTAGCCGATGGAACTTGCGAAATTTATGGAGTAAGAGATAATAGCTGCCCCCTCTATCGAAATTGGTTCTATAATAAGAAGTCTGCATATGATATAAAAATGCCCCTTCCATTATGTCATCACAGCTCAGAAATTGACCTTCACCTTGATGAAAAATACAACATACAATACGAAATCGAGGAAATTAATAGAATCATGAAGGAGCATCTCAACGACAGAGAATGGAATATTTATAAACTTCTCTACATTGACAATATAGAAGAATCTGAAGTAATTAAATCTCTCCCTCAAAAATACAGACAAATTCAAGGTTATAAAAATAAATTTTATCAACTTGCAAAAGAACTCATTCATGAAAAACATTAATAGCGCCGCCCCAGATAAAGTTACAAAAGAACATATAGATCGGGCTGTTGAATATTACGAACTTCATAAAGATGATAATCCGCCCCCAAAGGCAAAGGAAATTATACAATACGCTTCGGGTTCTGAAGTTGAAATTGATGCACGGTGCAAATTCGGCAAAGAACTTCTAGAACAAATCTCAACATTCGGCATTTTTCCTAATCGCTCCCACCAATATGCGCCAAAAAAGAAGGTTAAGCTGACAACCGAACAGGAAGAATTCATTCAAAACAATGCCTGTCGAATGAAATGGTATGATTGTGCGAAGCAATTATTTCCCAAAATCAAAGATTTAAATCCTGCCAGCTTTGAGTCTAGGGCGGTCAAATCGTTTTATGATTCCCTTCCTGAGAATTTAAAAATTGATATAGCAGAAGAGTCTGATAAAAAATACTCCCCGCCCAAAACCTTAGAGAGGGCAATTGTTCGTGTCAATAAATACATCCTAGAAGGCATAAATAAGGAAAAAATAACAAATTCCCAGAAAGCGAACATGGGAGCATTGATTAAATATTTGAATGGTTATCGCTTTTTAAGTCAAATAAATTCTTATATAAAATCTGACGATAGAGATGCCTTTGAAGATTGTTTCATTAGATATACTTTCGATAAACCGGATTTAACTCAAGAAGAAATTGATCAATATATCATTCTCTCCTCTGAGGTGGTCATTGCTAGAAATACAAAGGATATTGTTGAGATGTTGCAACAACAACTAAGAGACGCTAATGACCCTTCCAACGACGATTCTGAAAGTGACAAGGCCATGACAATGAAATTGATTGAAGCAATTAAAAACTCTCAATCAGAATATAATCAATGTATTGGTCGCCAAAATGCCCTCATCAAAACATTAAAAGGGGATCGCGCCGCCAGAATTAAAAATAAACTAGAGACGAATAAATCTTTCGCCCATGTTATCGACGCTTGGAAGGTTGAAGAAACTAGAATTAAGATGTTAAAGTTTGCCGAAATGCGCCGCTCAAGAATGAAAGAATCTATTGATCATTATCAATCTATGGATGATATGACTGCGGAAATTTTCGGACTAACCGAAGAGGAGGTATTAGATGGATAATAACAATTTGGAATGTAAAATTTGCGGAATTGATTTTGATAATTTTGACGATTTAGAAAAACACATCGTCTCTCATAAGGTCAAAAAAGCCGATTATCTTAAACAACATTTTGATAAAAAAGATCTTTACTCGGGCGAAGATTTACAATTTAGTAAATTTGAAAGTTATTTTACCAATTTATTTAATAACAAAAGCAACTTAAAAAAATTCTACACTGAAAACAAAAGCGATAAAGAACTATTGGAAAAAACAACCAAATATCTTTATAAACAACGACTTGCAACAAAAGGCTACAATCAATTAATTGGCGAATCTGAGTCCCGCTCCCTAATACTTCCGTCAATTCGTTACATTGAAAAGAATTACGGTTGTGAAAAATTTGCAAAAGAGTTGAATTTTGAGACGAGATTCAGTTATAATATTGATGAATTTACAAAATTGCAACCAGCGAGCGTAAGCGAGCTATTCGTTGATACTAGGGAAAAACTTCCATTGAAATTCCCAAAAGAGATTAAAACAATTTCTCAAAAACTGGATTACGGCGACTATTCTATAAACAATGAATATGAATTGGCCATTGAAAGAAAAAGTTTGACAGATTTTGTTAATACCATGTCTGGCGGCTTTGAAAGGTTTTGCCGAGAAATAGAAGGCGCAAAAAATAAAAATAAAAATTTAGTTGTATTAGTTGAGTCCTCAATTAACTCAACTTTATCATTCGACTATAATTCCCAAATAAGAAAATATACAAAGAGGATAAGCCCGAGTTTCGTTTTTTATAGAATGAGGGAGATTTGCAGGACTTTCGATAATGTTCAATTCTTATTTTGCAACGGGCGCAAAGAATCTTCTAAATTGATAGTAAAGTTACTTGGGATAGGTAAAGAAGTGAATTGTTTTGATTTACAGTTTTTATATTCCTCCAATCTGTTATGATTTATATTCCTGAAAAATACAAAAACAAAGAAGTGACAAGAATTAACCAAGAACTTCTTGAATTAAAAGGAGAGTTAGGCGATAGGCAAGCTAGAATCACTTTAGCAAAATATCTTAGGGCGAATATAGGTATTGCCGCCGATATGTTATTGGGCGTAAGCCTTGCTGACTTCCAAACCATGCATATTAAAATGATGTTTAATAGAAATTTCACTTTAAATGTATGGGGAAGAAGTGTATCAAAATCTTTTACGGCTAGGGTGTTTGCTATTTTGTATCTCATCTTTAACCCAGGCTCTAGGGTGCTGCTCGTCGGCCCAACCTTCCGAACCTCCAAGCTGATGTTTCATGAAATCAAAAAGATTGTGTCGTCGCCAAAGGCAACCCTCGTCCATGACCTCTTTGACGAAAAGAATAAAAAAGAAAACAATGAATTGTATACTTGGAATATTCCAATCGGGGACGCCACAAGCACCCTGATGGCCGTCCCACTGAGCGGCGACAAAATTCGTGGTCTTCGCGCCGATGTTCTTATTGTTGATGAGTTTTTATTAATTCCAAGAGATATTCTTGAGAGAGTTCTTTTCCCATTTATTCTTTCTCCACAAAACATCACAGACCGTATGAAAATTACTGAAATCGAAAACAAGATGGTCGAAGATGGTAAATTGGAAGAAAAAGATAGAACTCAATTTGTTTCAACTTCTAAGTTAATTGGCCTGTCAAGTGCGAGCTATGAATTTGAATACCTCTATGAAGTTTATAATAATTGGGTCAATGAAATATTAAAGCCGAATAGAAATGAAGATGAACCTACTTATTTTGTTTCAAGAATGAGTTATCGCGCCGCCCCAAAAGAAATGCTGGATCAAAAAGCGATTAAGGAAGCCTCACGCGATGAGGGGCAAGCATTTTTCCAACGAGAATATGAGGCTAGATTTCTTGATGATTCCGATAGTTACTTTTCGGCAAAGAAAATGCATGATTGCAGAATTCCAAGTGGGGAAACCCCTAGTATGTCTCTTTTTGGTGATAAAAATAAGAAATATATTCTATCAATTGATCCGAACTTCAGTAATTCAGAAAAGGCTGACTTTTTTGCAATGACCATCATTGAAATACATGAGGGGACCAATAAGGGAACCCTTGTTCATGCATACGGTTATGCCGGAGCATCATTAAAAGGTAACGCTCGCTATTTAAGATATCTTCTCAATAATTATAATATAGTAATGATAATTAGTGACGGGGCCGGAGCGGACCAATTTTTTGATGGCGTCAATCAATCCAAATGGTTCGCTGGTAAGGAGTTGGAAATGATCGATTTCGATTCAAATAAAAAAGGAGAGGAATACGTTGGGCAATTAAAGCAATTAAAACTCAATTACCATTTAGAAAAACGTAGAATTATAATAAAGCAGAATTTTACTTCTAGCTCTGTTCGTGAAATGAATGAATATTTACAGGCTTGCATTGACCATAAAAGAATATGGTTTGGCTCAAAGATAAACGGCAATGATATTATTATGGATAAATATACCGCAAGTGGTTTTGAAAACAACTTCGATCTTATCCACTACTTTGATAAAGAAAATGCAACCCATAGAAATTACGGAAAGAGAATGATAGAACTTGTTGATATTCAAGACAATATGGTTGAGCAGACAATCAAACAGTGTTCCTCTATCGTTGTAAGATCTACCCCGCAAGGCTCCCAAACCTTTGATTTGCCCCAAAATCTAAAGAGAGACACTTCCGTTAATAGGGTCCGAAAAGACAATTATTCAACCCTGATGCTTGGATGTTGGGGGTTGAAGATCTATAATGAAATGATGGAATTTAAAGGCGAGGTAAGAAGAAAAGAGGCTTTTATACCAATTCTGATATAAAACCTAACTGTGTAAAATTATATAACAAAAAAAACATTAAAAATTTAAAAAATCAGGTATAAGGAATGAGCAGAACTGTTAAACAAGAAAAACCAAGATTAGAAACCGTTGGATATGCTGACTTGGGCAGCCAAGACACCGAAGTCAAGGCGTCTAGAACCACTCCAAATGCCACAACGACAAGGAGAAATAGGTCTTCTACCATACATCGTCTTGATAGGTTTAAAAATATCGATGATGGCGTCATCCCTTTTCGCAGGAATAACAATACCTACACAAATACTTCCAATTTAGACGTTTCTGACACAATTATACTTTGTCAAAAGGCTTATTACAACATCTCTATATTTAGAAATACTATTGATTTGATGTCTGAGTTTTCTTCAGATGATATTTATTTAACTGGAGGAAGTAAGAAAGCGAAAAGTTTTTTTGAGGCGTGGTTAAAGAAAATTAACATCTGGGATCTTCAAGATCAGTTTTTTAGAGAATATTATAGATCAGGCAACGTTGTATTATTTAGATATGATACAAAAATTAAAGATTCTGATATTTTTAAAATTACCCAAACTTTTGGCTTGGCTAAAGCCTCTAACATGAAAATTCCTTCAAAGTATGTTATATTGAATCCCGCCGAAATTAAAGCTGGAGAAAATATCTCATTTGAAAATGGCCGATTTTACAAAGAATTAACCGATTATGAAGTTCATGTTTTGGCCAATCAAGAGACTCAGGAAGCAAAAGATGTCTTGGATAGTTTAGATCCAGAGGTCAGAGAAAAGATTTTAAAATACAAGGGGACAACCAAAGGGTCTAAAGAGGTTATCAGTATAGAGCTGCCGCCTGAAAAAATTAAAGCAGTCTTTTATAAAAAACAAGATTACGAACCAATGGCAATTCCAATGGGTTATCCTGTTCTTGAAGATATTAACTGGAAGTTGGAGTTGAAAAAAATGGACATGGCGATTACTAGGACTGTCCAGCAAGCCGTCCTTTTGATTACCGTCGGCGATGAAGAAAACGGGGTTGATCAAAAACAAGTCAATCAGCTTCAGGAATTATTTAAAAATGAATCCGTTGGCCGAGTCTTGGTATCCGATTATACAACTAAAGCGAGTTTCGTCATTCCTGAAATTGCCCACATTCTCGATCCCAAAAAGTATGAAATTGTAGATCGTGATATTAAACTTGGTCTTAACAATATTATTTTGGGAGAAGAGAAATTTTCATCCACCACTACTAAGGCCCAAATTTTTATCGAAAGATTAACGCAAGCAAGAGAATCATTTCTCAATAACTTCCTCATTCCAGAATTTAAGAGAATTGCAAAAGAACTCGGCTTTAAAAACTATCCAACTCCAAAATTTGTTGAAATCGCATTAACTACCAATGTTAATCAGTCTAGGGTGATTACTCGATTGGTTGAACTTGGTATTTTGACAAATACAGAGGGTGTCCAAGCTATTCAAACTGGCCGATTCCCGTCCGAAGAGGAGTCCATAGAAAACCAGAAGAAATACAAGGAGCTGCGAAATAAAGGGCTTTATGAACCGTTGATAGGTGGCGGCAAAGGAGACCAGAAAGGGCGTCCTGACGGCACTCCAGAGGGCGGCAGGGACAAGGCTGGGCAAAATGCGTCTCCTGCCGGAGGGGGCGAATCTAGCGCATCATCTATCAATTACAGTTTAACAACATTTGCAGAAAAATTTAAAAACTCTATCGCTTGTGAAAAATTGGTTGAAAAACTTTATAAAAGCACCAAGAAGGTGAAAAAACTTAATGACATTCATAGATTTAATATTGAATCTATCGCTTCTATCGTCTTCGCTAACGAAGATAGTGACAATTGGCTAAATGAAGATTTAATAAATGGTTATATAAGCGAACCATTTGATAAAAATCATGATAAGGTCATGAAAGTCAATGAAGTGGCTGCCCACCATCAAATTGATCCAAAAATGGCAGCGATTCTAATTGAAAGCGAAATAAAAAAAGAAGAAGAAGAAGAAGAGTAATAATGTCTCGAAACCGCATCATTTATAATTCAGAAGGACTTTATGTTGGCCCCGCTCCGAGTAGCGGCCACCATTTTATGACCTATGATGGCCAATTAAACAATGTCGCCGAAGACACCTCTTATGAAGTTGATGTTAATGGGGATTATTATGGTCGCGGAGATGCTTTTACAAGTGCTTTTTATGAATCTTACACACCGGATTCTCCAGTGGGGGCAGTATCTTATTCTGACCAAATTAAAGATAAGAATATAATAACCTACAATAGAAATTATAATTTAATACAAAAACTAGATAGAGTGCAATCTATCTCCTATGATATAAATTATCAACGAACCAACATTTCTCAATTAAATAAATTAGGGACAGTTGCAGATCCTATTATTTCCAATCCCGTAGTCAATTTAACTTTTAATTATTTAATCAATGGAATAAGAAATGAACATAGATTGGGAATGAATGTCAACTTCCCAATGTTTCAATATCCATTTGATGGTCAACCTTACTATTCTGGAAATAAAGTGTTTTTGTTTTCTGGAATGTCTGAACAGGATTATTTAAAAAATAAAACCGAACATGTTAGGGGTGAAAACTGGGATATTAATAAATTTTCTGGAAGGGCTTTTTCTACTTATACAGGAGCGTCTTGGCAGCAGACTGGATTGGTTCCATTTGATGTGAATGATGATGTCGAGCGCGCTCGACGTTATTACATTCAAGATAATGCCCCAATGTATCCCTTTCTTTATAGAGATAAGAGGAACTTTTTTGTAAATATTTCCCCAGAGGGAGTTGATGAAGGAACTGGAGTTTATTTTGAAGAAAATATAAACCAGCCCTTTAATCAAAATTTATTTAATAATTTGAATGCCGCGACCAATCAAGTTATGGGTTTCGGCGACTGTCAAATGGTCTCTTATCAATGTGGGGCCGCCGTGGGCTCGTTTGCTCAGGCAAGCGTTAGTTATGTCGGCAATAATGTCACCTTTTATGACGCCGCAAGCGGCGAAAATATCCCAGCCGTTTACCCAAAAGATGGCGAGCCAATGACTGGAAAATTTACAATTCCAGAAAGTATGAGGCTGAATGGCATTTCTGTTATTAGAAATGGCGACATTCAATTAAATATTCAATCTTCCAATTTGGGAACAAAATTAACTGGTATTAATTTGCAGTCTTATAGTTTTTCCATTAATTTGGAAAGGTCGGAATTGAAAAGCCTCGGCCACCAATTTCCTATTGATCGTCCTATTAATTTCCCAATTTTTATGCAGGGTCAATTTACGGCTATTGTAAATGGTTACGATACTGGCAGTTTTATTGATTTAACAAGGGAAGACAAGATTTTAAATTTAGACATTAATGTTGCAAAACCTGCTTGCGATGAGTGGCTTAATCAATATCATACTGGGGCTTTTTATCAAGGTGTGCCTTATAGCACTGATTATAATATTTTAAATTATACAATTAATAAGGCCAAAATTACAAGCGTCAGTGAGTCACTGACTATAGGTTCCAACAAATCAGCTACGATAACATTTAGCGCCGAATTAAACCCAGAAGATTTAACAAAAGGTTTTTTCATCAGTGGGCTGCACAATACAGAAAGAATTTTTAATTATTTAAAGGTTGACAATGCTGAAGGTGGCATTGGCAGCGGAGACGGGATGTTTTTACTCACTGAAGAAGGTGAGCCGATTATCTGCGACTGGGCATACGTGTAAAAATAATAAACAGGAATAAGGATTTAAAAAATGGTACCATCAGGACAAGGAAGAAGAGTAGGAGAACTTTTAGAAACAATCAATGTGTTTTCTGGCTGGCTATTGCCAGTTTTGGGTAGTGGCAGCCTTTATAAAGCTACATTAGATACTGTTTTTCGCTATCATAACAACGCTTATTATCTTGGTGACAATGCAGATCCTTTGGCTACAGATGTTTACGGAAACCAATATGGGCGCTACCATTTTTCTACTAATAATTTTGGAATTTCTGGAAATCCTCTCGCCCATTTTCGATTGGAGCAAACCGAAGTAAATATTTCTAAGAGCGGTTCTCAAACTCCATCTCCCTTTAACGGAGAAACCCTTTATAGCGGAGCGACAATGCCAGCCGCCCTTATTCTGGAAAATTTGGCCGCAGTGGACAACTCCTATGTTATATTCGGGTCTAAAGGAACCGGACATAATATGGGCGCTCATATCGATTTCATTCAAACAGGCGAAGATGAGGACGCCTTTGGGATCGGTTTCTTTACTAGGACTCCCATTGCTAATAACACTCGGCAATCTTCTTATCTTTCTGACTTAGGTTATATGGATATTGGAAGTGGGAGAAATGGCGATGCTGCAATTCGTATAATGGGAACTGGAGGCCATGAGCAAACAACTTTTCGTATCCAAAACAACAATAATGCCAATTTTAGAATAAAAGCCAAAGACGATACAAGTTCCACAAATTGGATGTTTAGTGGTGGCAACAACCAGTCTATGTCCTTTGAACTTGGCGGCAATGAAGTTTTTAAACTATTGGGGACCAATAAACATATAGGATTTAATACTAATACTGTTGATGTTAGCGGTTATCAATTCAATGGTGAAATGCTTGTCACGGGCAATCTGTTGGTGGAAAACAGTGGAATCACTATTGCTCCAAATTGGATTAGACCTCAAGCCAATTTACATATCAGCGGGTCTGGGTTTGCTGGAGCTGGCGATGGTATAAAAATTCAATCTACCCAAGATGCTTTTCTCAGACTTGAAGCCGACATTAATGACAATCCAGAGGGCGACAATGCTTATATTTTAATGACTCAAGATGGAGGTTTGACATCTGGATTTTTTGGTTTGTGCAGTGGGGCAAATACCGGACCACTAGGAATCGTATCTGGAGTCAATGCAAATTCATTAATTATACAAAATAAAGTGGCAGCCGGAGTGAATGGGGTTGGCGGTCTTCATTTGGCAACACAGAATAAAGTTTGGGCAACATTAACTACTGGCGGATTTATGGGAGTCGGAGGTATTACCACCCCTTCAGGAACTTTTCACATAAGCGGGTCTGGTGTGTTTATTGATTACGACAATTTGAACGCTGGTAATCCGAATATCAAAGGGCAAATCTACCGAGATGGATCAAACGCACTTTATGTGAGCGCTGGTTAAAGAATGGCCATTTGTTTCATGCGAGCTGCAAACCCTGTTGCAGGATCTCCCTGCACACCATACTGGCCAAATTGTTAAACGATTATTTATTTAGGGCGTCATTCAACTTCCCAAGAAGATAAAAGGCGTCATTCTTTGGAATGTCTTCTAACGATGACCAATTTTCGCAACCTTTAAACTCTCGATCTTTGGCATTCGCGCACTTTGTTTTCAGTTTCTCAAAAGACAATTTTAATTTGCCCATTACGGTTCGCAATGGTTCATAAATGTCATTTGTTTCGATTTTACCACCGTCCTGATCGGCCTGATTGGAGGCAATTTTATCAGATAGCTCCTCATGAGAAACAATATTAATGCCGAGAAATGATCGGACGGCTCTACAGAAACTTCTATTCTCACTCTGCTCTCCTAAGTAATTAATCATAAAAGACTTAGAATTATCCAAATGAGAAGTTGACACCGCCGACATTGAAACTTCTCGACCTTCCGTTTCATAATTTGGAATCCAATCAATATCACAAGTAACTACAACGTAATGTTGTGAAGGACAAGTTACATTATATTTAATTGATTTAAAACCTCTAATCTGTGCAAGCTCTCTCAAGCCGCCAAGTTTAATAACGAGTTGATCATCCCTCAATTTGGTAATATCAGTTTCGCTAGTTTTATCCTTGTTTGCATAAAGATATTGAGGATCGACCATCGCTCGCCAATCTACGAAACCATTTTCCTTGTATTTATAATCGACATTATTAAGAAGGCCATAGGCATTACGACACAACACAATCGGAGGCGTTGCTACATTTGATTTTTCCACAAGCTCTTCTTGAGTTTGAATATTTGGTTGAGTGTTTTCATCAACAATCGACTCTGAAACGGTTTCATTGTCGTTATTAACTACTTCTTCTTTTGCTTCTGTTTTTTTCTTGCGTGGCATACTATTTTATTTTTCTTTATTTTATCTTTTAAAACAATTGTTAATATCTATTCTGGCAAAATTGGGTATTTTCAACCCTGTTAAGCCATTATATATGAAAGTGACCTCTTTGTCAAGCCAATTCCCCTTATTTTCTAAAACTTCTTTTAGTTGTTTCTGTGACCCTTTGAAGGTCGCATCAAATATTTTGTCGCCCCATTTTAATGTAGCAGTTTTTGCAACCCCAGACCAATTACCTTTACCCTCAATAACATCGGTAATTATAGCTTCTGAGTCGTCTTCAGGTTTTATTTTCAACAAATATTTACTTCTCTTATTTTCATAGCCTTTTTCGATATTTCTCAGAATTATACCTTCATGGCCTTCTTCTACAAACGCTTCATAAACATCATCCAATCCCTTTTGGTTTTTTATTGGAAAGTCTCTGACACGCGCCATATAATCATACAAATTGGTGACATTTTTATCTAACCAGTATTTTCTTTTTTGATAAGGTGTTTTAACACCGTGCCCATCAAAGGAATACCCATCATAAATATAAAATCTAACCAATTCTTTACTCTTGTCAAGGTCTTCTTGTGTGATGTGTTTGGTTTTTCTTACAAGTTTGCTGATTTCATTGAGTTGCTGACGCAATTCGGAATTAAATAATTCGCCGTCAAGAACGGCATCGGGATATTCTTTGAAGAATGGCCGCAAAGAATTATGAATATGTGGCACGCTTAAATATTCCTCCCCCTTTCTTGTAAATAAACCATTTTTAATGGCGACACACCTCATTCCATTGAACTTACATTGAGCAATCCAATTTTCTTTAGCGAAATCAATCTTATGAGAGTAATTTTTATAATTTTTGGCAAGCATCGGCTGAACAAAAGAGTCCTTGGCTTCGCTAACCCTTCTAATATCATCTGTGTAGCCAGTTTTTTGCTTTTTGGTATACTTGGCCTCAATCTCTAATTGCGCTTGTTCTACGGATGTTGTGGCGTTTGATTTGCCAATATTTTTAGGGGATGCTTTCGTATATTTACTTTGGACAATCGCCCCGCCATCTAATCCAGAAAAGAAACAAAATTTATCATCATCTTGCTCTGCCCACCAAACGCGGATTGAGTTTGTAGAATCCTTTTTATAGAGTTTTTTGTAAGTTTTTTTACTCATATCTTTTCGACAAAATAAAGGAAATCAACCTCTCGCCATAAATCAATTGTATTATATGCTTTTTTCCATTCCCCAAAGTTTTTCACCTCATCATTTTTTGACCATCCTTGTTTGCCGTAGAAATTTCTTCCATTACAAGAAACAACTTTACACGCCTTATAATAAAGATTGTCAAAATTGACATCCTTAAACTCATCTGCCGTTTTCGGATCAAAAATCTTTTCAAAAGTGACAATGGCAAAATCCATAAAGTCAAGTTTGATGTGTTCATTTCCCTCTTCGGGAAGTTGACAATTTAAACCAAATGGAATTCCCGATTCATAAATTTGTTTTGCAAAATCAACATCATAGTCTTTCCGGAAGTTGTATTGGATTTGTTTAATATTGTTTTTATATGGCATCACAGATTTAATGTCAAAAGGCTTTTCGGTAATGATATAACAATGACCGTGAGAAGCGATTTGTTTAATCATATTGTCTTGATTAAAACTATAATCCATTCTAATAACAAGTGGCGCTCCTTTATCGTCAATATTAGCAACGGCATCGGGAGCAATCTCGAAATGCTTTTGCATGAATTTATTTCCTATGTAAATAGTTTTAAAATCAAAAGAAACGTCTTTTCCGAGTAATTTTAGAATGTTTTTGGCAATGTCCTCTGGTTTAATCTTATCGATGATTCTTTCAGGATCATCCAATGAATAAAGAGGTTTGCCGTCCTTATAAGATGTCATTCCAATAAAATCTTCAGACTTTGTCCAGTATGGCCCAACACATTCAACATAATTATTTGAATAAAGGCATACTATTTTTTTACCATATCCAGATGCGACGTGAACTGGAAAACTATCCACCCCGACATGCAAGAGGGAATCCTTAATAATATAAGCGGTTTGGTTAAAGGATGTCTGACCGCAAATGTCAAAAATACCATCTATTTTTATGTCATCTTTTCCTCCAATTTGAACGATACTGATTCCCATTGCATCCAAATGGGGTTTAATAAGGTTAACTACTTCTTGCCAATATTGATAGGTTTTTGCTGGCTTTGACGTTGTATGAAGGGTTATATACCTTTCAATGATCATTGGAAAGTAATCCTCATAAACTTCTGGGCGACCAATTTTGACACCCGCTGACTTACTATATTCTTCAATTAAATGGGCCATAATATCCTTTTATTACAAATGTTTAACTTCCTTGAGAAGGTCTTCTTTTTCTTTTTTTAGCAACTTTAAAATTTCCTTATTGAGGTGATCGCTATGATATGATCTGGAAGTAATATTTTTCAACCTAATCATAATGTCAAAATTTTTATCACACATTGATATTAGTTCATCTAATATTTGCAAGTCTTTATGTAGCTCGGAGGCCTTTTCTAATTTATCCAATTTCATTGTTTTTTTAATTTTATATTTTTATTAAAAATCGTAAGAGCTAGATTCGGGCGCAATGTTAAATTTTTCTTTAAGATGATCGATTATTTCTTTTTGAAAACAATCTGGGCATATATCGAAAGATTCAGTAACATAACTGCGACACTCTGGATATTGACACCCTTTAGACATAGAAATTTGTGTTGATTCAAATTCGTAAGTATTGTCTTTTACAACATCTGTAACCCAAGAATTATGCTCGCAGCCACTATAAACATGTTCTTTGTATTTTTTTCTACAAATATCACACTCAATATACTCAAGGTGTTTTGTTGTTTCGACGATTGTTTTTTCTTCTGTTTTGTAATGCTTCATCACTTCTCTTCAATTATTTTAATTTGCGGCGCTGCTAAATCTTTCTTCAATTTTTCGTTTTTTAAATTGACGGTCACTTTATTTGATTTTGGACCGAATTGTTTTCCGTCATACGGAACAACATTAATAATGTAATCGTAACCACCCAATAAATCAAGTTTAAATTTTGTATTTTTTGTTTTATGGACTGTGACAAATCCGGTATCAGATTCGACATAAACATTGTATTCTTTTGCTCCGACAATAGGCCTCCACATTAAATAGGATTCAGCATTTGAATTAATTGTAGAAATGGCGGCCAAGACCAAAAAGATGCTAAATATTTTTTTCATATTTTTTTAAATTTTCTATATCTTTCCATAATTCGTTATGAAGACAAACACAATTATCATGATCGTAACCACATTTTTGACAGGTGCAACAAGGTCCATGACTTGGGTTTATCGTTTCTATATAACCCTCTTGTTTAAGTTCTCCATATTCTAAAAAGAGAGAAATAACATCTTGTAATTTTACAAATTGATCATTTTTCATATTTTTTTAAGAAATGACAATCATTGGAAATTCATTTTCTCCAAAGTTATATGTTAATTTTATATCATCCACCTTATAAAAATAATCAAAGCCATCTTCATATTCACATTTATAATAAACGTCAGCCCCCTCAAATTCTGAGCAACATTTTTTTTCAATTTTTTGTAATTTGGCTATCAATTCATTTATTGTCATTTTTTAATTCCTTTCCTTCCTTATTATGAATTTTGATTTTGCCAGTCTTGGTTATATAAACTTGTAAACTTTCCTTTTTAGTTTCGACTTTTAAAACAACCCAACCCTTTTTATAATCAGAGCAACATCTTTCAATTTTTGCCGCGCCGTATTCGAAGCCGTATTTAGTTTCTTGATAGTGGATTGGCAGATTCATAATTTTACTTTCTATTTTTTATTAATGTCAAATTCAATTTTATCTTTTCCATTATGCATATAGCCGAGCATTCGTTGGGTAGTAATATGCGGCAAAAATGCAATGTCAAAATATCCCTTGTGTCCCCGCTGACCTTCCAGCCAAACAAGTTGATCCATATTGGGAATATACGGTATTGTTTTTTTAATGTTTGGATTTCCTTTCAATACATCAAAATTACTTTGATTTGTCGCAACATACAATGCATATTCTGGATACATCTCTTTTATTGAACCAAATAGTGATGTGCATAAATAAACGTCTCCAATACTATCCGGCATTACAAAGAGAATCTTCTTATCATCTTCAGCATCCAAAAAATCTTCAAAATTAATCTTCTTATTTTTGTTATTGTCTTCTCGCGCCACATGTCTGAAATAATTTTCGACTTGTTGCCGAGATAGATCTCTAGATAATCTTTCGATCCAGTGCTTCAAACCTTCATCTTTTTCATTGACCTCGGTTTTTAATATTTTCTTATAGAGTTGTTTTATCCATTCAATATCATTATCGGAATTTTCAATAATTGCATTCGGATCTTTCTCTTCTTTCTCAAAGCTAAATGTAGTATAGTCTACATAAGGCTGTTCGTCAATAAAATTTTCAACAAACTTTGCAATTTTCTTTGAATCGAAGTTGTCTAAGGCCCATTGTTTTGTTTTTTGACCTAATTGTTCCTTCTCCCCTTCGGGGAGGGTATAGAATTTTTGGAGAGTTTCGCAGATGCTTTCTGGTTTTGTTGAGGCTTTATCAAAATTTGTATGTATTTCTTTATAAAAATTAAAGTCCAGTGGCGAAATGACCCCATTTGAAGTATCCACATGGCTCGACCCGCAGGAATAATTCGTGCAGGCAGTTGGATTTCCAACTAGCGCAGATTGAATAATCGGGTTCTCTTGGGCTCCACTGGTAAATGCTTGAATATAAACGCTTTGCAAATTAAATATTTCGTTTAGAACTTCGTCAGTGACCCCAAATCGAACACTTGTAGATACTAGGTTTTTAGTTTGACAATATTTACATTGCAATTCCTCACCATTAATTGGCAAAATTTCATATTTTTTACAATTTCTACAAATGTATGTAACTAAAATTTCTTTTTTATCTATCCCGTATTCATCTGCGAATTTTTCTATTGGCCATCCTTCACCGAGGTTCGTATGAATGGCCACATACGTTGGCCTTGTTGGTTTGTATTTTTCTTTCCACATTTTATAGCCCAATAATAGCTTATCAATGCTCTTTCTCAATTGATTCCTAAATACAAAGCCAATTACAAAAGCATTTACCTCAATATTTTGCTCCACCCTCAACGATACCCTTTTTGACTTCTCAAGTGGATAAAATTTAGAAACATCAATAGGACCATTTAAGGTTTTGACATGCTTGTGGCCGAGTCTATGCATTTCGTCTTCAGCAAATTTAGACCAAACAAAAAAGTTTTTAATTTTTGGAGCATCTTTTACAGCGCTTTCCAAAATTGGAAGTGAATCCAATGTCGTATGAAAAGCAAATGGAATTTTCCCAGATTCTATGTAACTTCTTGATAGTAAATAATTTTGACCCCAATAATCGTTGCAAATCCATATAAAATCTGGTTTAATTGATTTTACAAGATCGTCTAAAGCGTGGTCGCCATAAGCCGCCATTCTTGCAGAATGTTGATCACCATTATTGAGGGCATTTAATTCTTCTTGATTATTTGGCAAGCATCCGTAACACTTCCAAGGAAACATTGATAATTGAGGGTCTCCCTTAATAGACGAACAGCACAAATGATGAATTTCAATTTTATCTGAGGCATTTAAGAACAGATTTTTTAATAAGGTTGCGCTGCTGCCACCGAATCCAGTTCTTGCGCTTGCTGAATCAGATATATATAGTAATTTTTTCTTTTTTTGTTTTTGCATATTAATTAATATTTAATTTTTTCTTTAAAACTTCTTCGATATTGTTAAACTCTGTATATGGTATTCTAAGCATATCAATATTATTTTTCAAGCAATAATTGTTCTTTTCCAGATCTCTTTTTTGTAATGATTTAAATTTCTTTTCTCCTCCCCAGTTATCCACTGGTCTAAAGTGCTGTTCTCCATCATATTCTATTATTAAATTATAATCTTTTATATAAAAATCAAATCTCATCGAGCGTTTTGATTTCAAAAATTTTGCATTGTCAAATTTTGCTTGTGATGAAAATTCTATATCATTCAGCCTTAAAAAATTATCTATTTTTCTTTCGCCTGTTGAATTATTGCATGAAGGGCATCCAGCCCCATTAATACAATGGGAGTGGGCTTGTTGAGAAAATATCCCATGATTCAAACATATAATATCCACCTTTGTTTGGCCGTTTATATATTTTACCATACTATAATCATATTTGTCTCCATGAATTGACCGCGCATCTTTTATAAATTGGTCGAGTGTTTTTGTTTGTCTAATTGTGTAATCGTCTTGACTACATGTTTTGCAACCGCATCCTTGAAGATGTGCATTGGACACTTGAAAAAATTTACCATGCTTATCGCATATAATTGTCACTGGTGTTCGAATATCGACATATTCTACAAGAGAATAATCATATTTGTTTCCATGTATCTTTCTTGCTCTCTCTATGAATGTTTTTGTTCCAAGTTTCCTGTTTTCAAATGAGCATTTTTTACATATTTTTCCAGCAATTGGCGCGTCATGCCTCTGCAAGAATTGACCATGATGCTCGCACTCCACAAGAACCATTGTGTTCTTATTTTTATTAAATTGTAATTCTATATAATTATATTTTTCTTTTAATTCTTCTGGAATTTTTTTTAAGTATTCTTTAAACTCCAATCTTTGGGCATCGGTGGCACATTTTTTACACCCATAACCCTTTTTATGAAGCCCAGCTTTGGTTTCGTAAATGCCATGCACTGGACATATAATTTTTATTTTATTTTCTTTTTTTGTGGAATTTATTAATGAATAGTCATATTTGTTATTGTGTATTTTTTTGCAATATTCTATAAACTCTTTGTTTGACATTGAGTATTTTCCAGCGCATTTTGGGCAACCATTGCCAGCAGGTGCATGACTGTATGCCTCTTGAAAAAAACTATAATTATGAATTTTACAAAAAATCTCTACCTTTTCTTTTGCGCTTACATATTCGGTTTCACTATAATCATACTTATCACCATGAATGGCCTTGGCTCTTTCAATAAACTTCTCTGTGGTTAACCTCTTTGCCATTGTATTCTTTTAATTTTTTAATAATTCTTTGTTTTCAAAAATATTACCTACAATTTCACAATACTGAGTGTTCATGCAATCAACAAGATATCCAGTTTCCAAATCTGCTGGACTTAATGAAATAAATGAAAATCCACAAAAGGGATAGTCTCCACCGCCATAATTTTTGTTTTATTGTATATTCTAAACTTTAATTGTCTGCTCATAAGTCGATTCGTTTAAAAAAGCCCCCTTCGGGGCGCTGTTAATTAAATCAAGTCGTCATCATCGTCTTGCTGTTGCTTCGACGAGGAACTCCCACCAAAGTCCCAATTTGCCCAATCATCCTTGACTTCTGTTTTTTGTTCTTGTTTTGGCTGCGGCTGTGGCTGAGAGTTTTGGCCGCCATTATTTTTGTTTTCTTTGTATTTATTTAAAGCATATTCATTTTGTTTATTGATTGAACTGTGACTTGAAATGGCCAAGCAGGTTCTCAAAAACTCTCTAATCAAAATTCCCTCACCAAAGGTAAAGCCAATACGAAGAGAATTGGATTCGTTCTTCTCATTGTTTTTTTGTGTGAGTGATAGTGAATGTCCAACTTGATTATTATCTCTAAGATATGGGCCGAAAGAACCAGCCGTAGAACCTAGATCATTTGAATGAAAAATCTTAAACTCCCTATTATTCTCAATGGCGTCAATAATTGTTGCAGCTTCAACTGTAGTAAATTTGGCTACAATTTTTACTGGAGAGTTTTTAAAACTTCCCCGCTTTTTTGTATCATCCCAGCCGGTTTGTTTAATCATTTCAATAAAAATTGAATCATAACCTTTATTGAATTTGATGGAAGTGGCCGTGCCTGAGACTCTTGGATTTGGTTTGTAGAACTGAATCATAATGTTTTTTTCTTTCTTTTTAACTGTTTTTGTATGTCAATAAGTATAACAAAATGGTGAAAAAAGTCAACTTAATTAATAATAAATCTTTGGCGACCGATAAAGTAAATTTCCAGTGCATTCATGGGCCTCAGTTCTATCCAATAAATCAACTCCAATATATTGAAAAGCAGAAAAAACTAATTTAAAGCAAAAGAATTTATTTTTATTGTGGATATTTTTGTTTAACGCTATCCCAATTGCTCCCAAATAGTCGTAATCTTTTCCAATTTGCGCTTCAAGAAAATCAATGATGAATTGAGTATAAAAAGGATCATAATCAACATTAAAAGTTTCGGTGTCCTCCCAATCGGTTATCTTCTTTTTCCTAACTCCAGCTCCTTGCCAGCTTTCAATAATAGTCTCGCCGTCCGGTAAGAGAATAGCCGCATGAGAATACTTACTATTAGTTCTCCATTGAATCAATTTTGAAAATAGGCCTCGCCCTTTAAAAAGAATGATTTTTACTTTTTTCTTATCGGTATCCAAAAGGCCTTCCCCCTCTGTTTTTTCAAATTCATCTTGAAAATATTTTAATTGGGCGGCTCTCCATGCTGAGTTTTGGCATTGCCTTGACTTTGTGATTAAATCACGATAATAACTATGATATTCTAAACTTTTCATTATTTTAATTCACTAAGTTTCATGTAAATGTTCAGTTTTTGTATTGTAATTTCTTCTGCAAAAAGACAATCTTGCTTCGCTTGGCCACGAACGACCAAAATGTCGCCCTTTTCTGGCAGTCTGCCGTTTCTCTCTTCACACATTTCAATTTTATTGCCGTTCTCGAAGATTTTGGTTTTCAGTTCGCTCTTCTCGTCCTCAAGGACAATATCAATATAAACATTGCCATTCTTGGAGGTTCTTTTTGTTACACTTTTCGCAGTGCCGACAACAAGGACTTTTTGATTGATATGATTGTTAATTTCTTCTAGGCCGACAAAGTTTAATTGATTATTGAATATATCTTTAAGTCTATTTTTGCAAGAAAACCCCAGTAATTTCTTTTCATACCACCAATTTGCAAACTTTTCATTGACTTTATTGAGATCATAAATGTTTTTGTATGGTTCAATATGTTTGCGAATGGTTTCCATTCGACTCTCTTTAATATAAGGTTTTTCATTTTCATCATTGTTATCCCGCATATATCTAATTATTTCAAATAGATCGTTGTTAAACCTTGGTGAAAGTTGAATGGCGAATTTCTTTTCTCTATCTGTCAGTTTATTCCAAATTTGCGCCTCGTAAACCATTCTAGTGCGAGAACCTTGGAAGCCTGTTAAAGCCCCAGCCTGAATAAGAGGACACAATACACTCATTGGCACGCCAGCCTCTTTTGCATTCTGAAAGACTTGCATTTTATTGTCGTATTCACTCTTAAAAAGGCCGAGTTTTTGTATTGATTTGGTATTAATGCCTTTAATATCAGTTAGGCCGTATCTAATATCATTACCTTCTATGGAGAAGTCCATCTCTGATTTAATAATATCTGGCGGCAGCAACTTAATACCAAAATGCTCCATTTCTTTTTCAATGACAGAAATATGTTCCATTGGGTCTTGCTCATGGACTGTCATTTTAAGTAGCGAATGAAAGAATTCTTTTGGATGCTTAAACTTTAGGTAAACCGTTATAGCTGAAAGAGTTGCATAAGCAAGTGCGTGACTTTTATTGAAAGAATAATTTGCAGAGGCCTCCATAATACTCCACAAATTGTCAGCGACACTTACTTCTAAGCCCTGTTCTTTGATTTTATTATAAATTTTTTCCTTCCACTCCCCAACCTTTTTGACAAGTTTTTTGCCAACAACTTTTCTAGCATGATTAGCTTCATTAAGGGTAAATCCAACTTTATGGAGCATTCTCATTAATTGCTCCTGATAGAGACAAAATGATCCTGTTTCCCCTAGAATGTCATCGAAATAAGGTTCTGGGCTTTCCGATTCGCCAGTGTTGGTGTATTTTGAATAGCCCTCTAGGAACTGAAGAGCCCCTGGGCGACAGATTGCAAGAACTGCGCTCAATTCATTAATATTTTTTGGCTTAACAGACCGACAACCATTGTAAGCAGCAAAGGCCTCTAATTGAAAAATGCCATATGGATATTTAAAGTCTTGTAGTTGCTGGTAGATGAAATTATCATTTACGTTAATGTCATTAAAATTGATCCCTACCTTTTTGCATGTTTCATCGACTACCGACAAAGTCTTCAGGCCTAGAACATCTAATTTAATTGCAATATTCCCACTCCAACCCATGTCAAAAGAACTGACAATAGTTTTGTCTTTCCCTGAAGTTAATTCCATTGGAAAATTGTCTTCAGATTTGCCAAATGGTATCAGCATTCCTGAAGCATGAACAGCTCTATTTCTAATTAATCCCCTCAATTTACAAGCAATTTCAAAAATCTCCTTATTTTCATCAGCCCATTCTCTAAACTTCTCCTCATTTTCATACGCTTCTTCGAGATCCATGACCTTACCATATTCAACCGGCAATAATGAACTTATGACATTCATTTGGTCTTCAGAATATTCTGCTATTGTTTTCCCGCAGTCTTTTGTAAGCTGCTTTCCAGCAAATGTATTTAGATTGAGAATTTTTACAGCATCATATTTTTCTTGAAGGTATTCTAGTAACCTTGGCCTCTTGTAATAATCAAAATCAAGGTCAATATCAGGAAGAGTTCCTCCATCAAAATATTTTTCACCATCAATGATTTCAAATTCAACACGGTCAGTAGATAAGAATCTTTCAAAAATGAGATTATTCTCGATTGGGTCAACGCCAGTAATACCACATAAAAACAAAATAGTGGAACCTGCGGCGCTTCCACGTCCTAGCCCAATTGCAATATCTTGCTTTTTACAGTAATCCACAACCTCCCAAACGAGCAAAAAATAATCAATAAAACCTAAATCACTAATAACTTTCAGTTCATACCTCGCCTGATCAATATACTTTTGTTTGTCACTCTCCTTGATGGCTCCGGCGGCCAATTTTTCTTTCAGCCCCTCGGAACACAACTTCTTAAAAAAAGCATAATTTTGCTCTTCAGAACCGTCAGTCGCGCCATATTTTGATTTTGATATTTTAAACTTGGGGAGGCGAACGCCCTTGTTTTTTAGTTTATTTGGCTTTAAGGTTTGTAGGTAACTATTCATACTTCTTTTATTTGCTATATTTTGACATCAACTTATCAAGTTCGTCAAATAAAATTTTCAATTCTCTTTCAGATTTTGCGGCACCATCGAATTTTCCTTCATTCCTATATTTATTTAGCCAAAACTCTGCATTTCTAATTTCTGTTTTCAGTTCTTTGATTCGATTTTTATCTAAATGTTCCTTTCCTGTTATTACAAGGTCGCCCAAGACGACTTCATAAATAGAATGGCGTTTTCCAGATTCGCCGCAGATGGTAGTGATATAGGCTTTTGCAGGGCCAACTTTAGAATATATGTTGCTTGTTGGCTTGCCTTTTTTATTTACTACGATATAGCCGACAGCATCTTTTTGTTCATTGTTCTCACCTTTCATTCGCTTTCCTTTTCACTTAATTCACAATTAATATATTCACTAACCGATTTTGGATGGAATCCATAAGCAACGGACGCTTGATAAAATAATTCTGCCAATCTATTCATACAAATATCGTCATAAAAAACTTCAATTTCTACTCTTTGTCCGTATTCGTCTTTGGTTGTGGGTTCTAATATTATTTTCATATTTTGTTGCTGTTTTTTTTAGAATTTTAATGTTAATTGATTTTCATCTTCACTATCCTTTTCATAACACTTACAGTTTGGGCAGATTGATGTTGCGAACGTTTCCACATCATATCTGGCCGTCCAATATATGTGAGGAGGAGTTTGAATGTTGGGATTCCAAGTGCAATATGGATATGCTATATCACTAGCATGTCTGTTTGCGTTAAATTTACAAGTTTTAAATTTTGATTTTTTCATAATAGGTTATTTTTATCTCCAAAGTCTATAACTATCTTCATCCCTGTGAAAGGTTGAAGTTTCAATTATTGTTGTGTCTTCCAATGCTTCCAGTTGGTGCGCCACTAACCGATCTATAAAAAAGCATTCCCCTTCATTAAGGACGGTTTGAACTGTTTGTGGCGAACTTTGTTGCATTTGGTGTATTCTTAAAATACATTTACCACTTTGAATAAAAAATTGCTCAACCTTCTTGTCGTGGAAATGTTGTGAGAATTTACTTCCCTTTTTAATGAATAGTATTTTGCTGCAAATATCCAGCTCTTCATCATTAAATAGCCATTTTTCATAACCCCATTCCTTTTCTACATATTTGGGGACACTTTTTAATTGATCTAAATTATTCATAGTCGATTTTATTATTTTAGCTCCTGTTCATAAACACAAACAATATGATCTTCATCGTTATATTCATCACTATCTACCCAACCGATGCCTGTATCTGACAATTTTTCTGGCCGCTCCCCAAAGTGTTTTTCAATTGCTTTAACAGCGTCTTCTCGGCTTTTAAATGTTTCGCCATCTAAAAAACCATTTCCATCACATCTAGTTTCATGATTAATTGTATATATTTTCATATTTTTGTTATTAAATTTCAATGTTCCATATCATGGATTCAAAAACCTTCTTATTTAGCCGGATATCTTCTAAGGCATTGTGTAACAACGACTTATCAAAGTCGATGTCAAAGTCTTTAGCCATTTGCGCTAGATTTGTTTTTACCCCCCTCTCATGATAAGTTGACAATGCAATTTGCCATGTCAAAAAATCATCATTTTGAATATCGAAAGGAATCCCACTTTTAATTGCTTGGGCTAAACATTTAGTATCTATGCACTTTGGCAGAAGTGGCTTCCAATCTTTGTTATATTTTAGATACCACTCTTTGGCTAATGGAATGTCAAAATTGAGAATATTATGACCAATTATATGGTCTGCCCAATTAAACCAATCGAGCATAACTTCAAAAACTTCATTTTCTGGCAAAGCCCTCTTATCATAATCCTTTTGATCAAACCCTGTAATTCTAGCGGCGTCCTTGCTTACATTGATTGGCTTTTCCCATTTAACATAAAGGTCTTTGAACTCAACCTCCTCTTTATCTTGACATTTTAACATACCGAGTTGCCAAGGTCGATTCCCGCAATCAAAATTCAGAGTCAAAGACTCGGTCTCAAAGTCAAAAAAGACCAATTTAAGTCCTTTCTTATATCGTAAAAGTTGCTTCATGATTCTTTATTATTTTAAACATTCGGCGCAAAATTCATTACTTGTCATCCAGTCAATATTCGGCTTATTCAATTTAACCTTCTCATAGATACATCTGTTTGTCAAGTATGTTTTAAAATCGCTCTTCTTCTTATAATACATTGAATGCGCTTCATAATTAAGATAACCGTTGTCGCCGCAATAATCAAGTATTTTGTTCTTTAAAATATCATCATAAATGATATTATGATCTTCAATAAAGAAAATTGGCGCGCAAAAATCAAAATCTACAAAAATACTTTTCAATTTAAAAATATTTTGAAAAAGAAAGGAATCGTAAAACGGCACAATAAAATCAAAGTGTTTGTTGTTCCATAGCTCCCGAAGGGATTTAAAATCGATTCTCGGTTCATAATAAAAGCCTTCAGTGCTCGCTTTGGAACTTATTTTAATTAAATTTTTATAACCGTCAATGTCTTTGAGAATTATATTGCACTTCCAATTTGAATTACGACTTTCTTTACTCTTATCATTAATATCATCGCAAACTGTTAATCTCAAGCCGAAATTAAAGTTAATATTTGATTTTTCAAAAACCTTGCTTGATTCGAGGATGCTGCCGATGTGGTCTTCTATTAGTAGGCAATTATCTATTTTATACTCTTTGCAAATATCAATTATTGAATCTGCTTCAGTTGGTTTGCTAACACCTTCTTCTTTAAGGGTAAGTATTGAGCGGCCAATTGAATAATGGCTTTTAAAAATTGGGATTTTGTTCATATTTTTATAATTTGTATTTTCCTTCTTTATATAAACTCAGCGGGTGCAATTTATTTAATTTAATATAATAGGAACTAACTTCCCATTTCCATTTTCCGTCTTTACTCCCAGCTTTTGCATATCTTGAGTGTTCTTTAAAATCATCCTTGCTTATTATTCCCGTTATCCAAACTACGCTCATGTCTCTACTTATTCGTGCAAAAACGTATCCATGACAATCTTGCATTTTAACCTGATAGGCGGGGATACTCGCATTCCAATATGGTTGGGGCTCTTTGTCTGAATTGGGTTTACTTTTTACATCCAAGCAATCACCGTTATAAATAATGTCATAATCTCTTGTGCCTTTTATTTCCGCCTCTTTCCCTAAACACTCACTTACTATAACCTCACAAATGATAGATTGCAAGAGAAAATTGCCATTTCTGTAGCTTTTATTGTTGTAGCCGTTTTCTCTGACATCTTTCGGCAGTTTATTGTATATTTTTTTGGCGGCTTTTAAGTGACTGTCTGTCACGGTTATTTTTAAGATGTTATTCATAATTATTTAACTTTTTGCCATATAAAGATCGGCTCACAAAAAACCCCTTTGTTATCTGATTTGCTATTCGGTCGCTTTGACATTTTATACCCAATTGTTTCAATATATTCTCCCCCTAAAACCTCTTTAATATATTTGTTGGCAGGATTACACAAATCATTAATACGATGGTGCATATAAACATTTGATATATTAAGTGCTAAATGCCCCCCAACCTTCAATGCTTTCCAAGAATTTTTTAAATATACATATAGAAACTTTTCAATCCAATCATCAAGTTTTTTATATCTGTGGCAACTTTGCGAAGAGTCTGCTGAATATTTTTCAACGAGAAAATAAGGGCAACTTGAAAACATCAGGCAAAAATAATTCTCATATTGCAACTTTAAATCTTCGAAAGCCGCTACATGATGTTCATATTTTTTTGCAGTTTTAGCATTATTTCCAACTATGTCTAGGTAAGTTTGATATTGAGAATTGTATCCATTTATTAAATTTGTGTTTGGATCGACTCCGCAGTAATGTTGTGGCCCCTCTGATGCCATAAAACCACAGAGGCGATCCGCCCAACCACTAGACGAATCAAGGATATTTTTTGCTCCAAAATATTCATAAATTGCCTTGGCTGCGGAAGGGCGGAATTGGGCCGCAATATATTTTCTTAACGCAATGCAGCTTCTAAGCGTTTGATTATTAATTTCCTTGGTTTTTTGGGTCCATAAACCATTAAGTAAAGTTAACCTAAATTTTTCAGTATTCCACGTTCTCTCTGGACTTGGGGCATTTATGCTATCTGCTTTCCACCTATTTTTTTGTTGGAAATAATTTGAAAATTGATTGCCAATTTTATTAATTTCAATATATTTATCTGAAGACAAATAATCGCATGGATACCTCGTAAACCACTCTCCTTCACACATCAAAGATTGGCTATCTAATTCAACCAATTTATTAAAATCATTAATAGCATCCTGATAAGTTATCTTCTGCATTGGTAAGGGCAAATCTTTTATAATGTCAGAAATTGCCTGTTTAACTACATCCTTTTCATAATTTTCCTTAATATAGCTCCAGTTTTCTTTGTCGATAACCAATTCATCATTTTTTACAAAACCGCTTAAATCTAACATATTATTTTTATTTTTTATTGAAAGCTGGGCAGCCAGCATAATGTTTTTCTATGATAATTTCGCCGTCTTTGGCCACCAAGTCATCTTTTTCAAAAGCAGTTCTTTTAACTTCCCCATCTTTATTTATAACTGCATAATAATCATAAGGAAACTTTTGGGGACAATGCCACATCAATTCACCATTTTTCTTTAGTTGGCCCTTTTGGGTGGCGCGGCCACACTTAATAAGTCCACAAAAGCCCTTTTCCTTTTTGGGAAATCCTTTGTCGGCGGCCATATTGGAAAGAGCTTCCTTTTCTGTAAAATTATTAATCTTGTAATAGAGATAAGATAAATAAAATTCCAATCCTTTCAACTCCTCATCTGTATATTCTGTTTCTACCTTTGGGTCTTCTGGGTGTCTTAAAAATAAAAATTCACCTAAAACTCGATCAAAGCCCTCTATTTTTTTGCCATAAAGAGAATATGCCATTGCTTGAATATTGGCATAAATTTCTTCTCCCTCAAATTTCTTTTTGCTTGTTTTATAGTCGAAAATTCCCAATTTGTTATTTGGGTATCGGGCCATCTTGTCGATAATTCCCTTTAATTTATATTTTGGATTTTCATTGTCGATAAGAAACTCAAATTCTGATTTAAAAAGTTCTCCACCCTCGCAGAAGAAATCATTGTCCAAGGCTACAAGAAGCATCTCTTCCATCATGTCAAAATTTTCTTCAAAATCCAATTTTTCTTTTACCGCAAGCCTCTTTAATAATCTGTAAACAGGCTTGCTATGACCAATCGATTGATTTTCAACAATAACATCAAAATGCTTTTTATGCCGCTTGTTAAGTAGACACTCTAGCACAATATGGCAGCAAGAGCCTCTTTTTGCCCCGTCATTGCTCTTATCAGGCAGTTTTAGGTGATAGTTACACCAATAGTCCCAACTACATACTTCAAGTGTTTTAATGCGTGATGGGGACAAAATTCTTTCTTTTTTATTTTTTTCTGTCATATTATTGTTTTTCCATTTCAATGTATTCTATTTCTTGCCTGTCGGCAAGGGCGATTAAATTTTTCTCCCCGCAGAAGATGCAGGAGGTTTTATTCTCCAACTCCATTTCACAATTCAAGCAATAAAGAATATAACTATTTATTGCCAAAAAGTCAAGGAATTCTTGTGCCATTTTTTGATTTCTGGCTTCGTCATGTCGCCAAAATCGTTCTTCTCCGTTGGTAAGCATATGTTTACAGTTTTTTGATCAAAATAATTATGTAGATTATTCTTAGCTTTGGCTGCCCCTATCAATCCATTACATCTATCATCATTGTTAAAAGCAATTGTAATATTCTTCAACTTCCTAGAAAGTAATATTTTGAGGACGCCACTTTGGACATTTAACCCAAAACAAACTAAAACATTATAAATTTCACATGAAAAAAGTGCCAGCATATCACCAATACTCTCAACAAGTATTATACTTTCAGCACCAATTAATCTTTTTTTAATAAAGTAATAAGGATAATCCCACTCTGAAACATTGCCCAAATGCTTCCATTTTGGAATATTGTATTTTTCTATTGTTTGTTTTTTGTGCAATGATCTCCCAGAGTAACCCACCACAGAGCCGTAATAATTATAAATGGGAAAAACATATCTTTTGCGAAACTTTCCGTCGTATGTAAACACTCCGCTTTTCAACTTTCTTAAATGCTCTTCTTTCGCCCCCCTCTTTTTCCAATAACTATAATCATTGTTTAGATATTTCCATATCATTTTATCTGATGGAGATAGGTGCTTTTCTTCAAGTCTTTCTACGTTTTCTTTTTTGAATTTTCCAAAATAAACATCTTGGCCATTTGTCAATTTAACCAATTGCTCCAAATTTCCACTTTGTTCAGAGCCGAAGTCTTTCCAATATCCAGTTGCTTTGTGGATGGATAATGAGGTGATGTTTTTGGAATTTCTATAAAGGGGTTTTGTCCTATAATAATCCCCGCAATTTACAAGATTAGTATAGCCAATTTCATTTAATATGTCTTTGATATTTAATTCTGACATATTGTGTTTTTTTAGATGTCAACATCATTGTCATCATCATTGTCATCATTGGAATCTTGTGTCGGTGTTAATTGTCCATTTTCTAATCGAACAATATCTTCAAGAGTTCCTCTTTCTTCGACTTTGAAATTTTCAATATTAAAATTGATGTAATTTTTAACATACTTCTCATTTCCATTCTCGTCGCGCCTTCTAATCAGATCATTGAATCCGGCAGCATCCCTACCTTGATAACGGGAATGTAGTGTTACAAGTTTATGTGAGCCGAACCTCTGTCCATCTCTGGTTAAAGACTCTGGGCTTTTCTTAACAAATGCTCCAATATACGATGCGAACCAACTCAACCTATCACTCAATGAAATCATTCCTGAGTCAACTTCGTCGCCGCCCTTACTGTGAGAATTTTCAGCCATTCTATTTAATTGCATTGATGTGAGAATTGGAATGTTAAGTTCTTTGGCGATGTTTTTTAGCGCATCAACTTTATTACCGATAACTTGATGCTCGCTGTTCCCAGCTCCGATTTTTTCTCCAGTCAATTTGATGTAATCATAACTGATTAAACATTTATTTCCTTTACCAACCCTACTGTAATACCACCTTCTAATAATAGAAAGAATTTGATCAATATCTTTATTTGCAACATAAATATGGTCAACTAATGATTTATTCTTAATTAAATTAAAAGCTTTATTCATTTTGTCAACCATCTCTCTATTACGAACCCAATTGCCAGTTCTAATATACCAAAGAGGGACGCCACTAATATTTGCAGCAGTTCTAAATTGGATTTCATGTGTATCCATTTCAGTGTCAAGCATTAGGGCAGGACATGAATTTAACTCACTTACCTTGTCGCACAAATCATTAAGAAGCGTTGTCTTTCCCTGTTTCGGTCTGGCGACAAAAGCGTAAATATTTCCTCCAGAAAATCCACCATAAAGTCTATTAAATTCTGGAAATGGCGTTCTTAGACCGTCTTCTTCTTGTGGTGATTGAGCAATTTCATTAATCGCATCAATCATTGTAGAATATAGGTTTTTGGGGTCGGAATCGCTAAAATAATTATCAAAAGTTTTGGAATAAATCTTATCAGTATCAGAAATTATTTCAACAATACTTTTTGTTTTGGAATCTTCTTTGGCGTATTTTTCCAAACTTTTTGAAGTGTCTAAGACATCTCGCCTCGCTTGATACCTTTGCAACTCAATAACCATTTCAATAGTCCCCTTTTCAGAAAGGGTATTTATTGTAAATGATTCAATATATGTTTCAATATTGATATTGTCCTTTTTTGAATACCCCAAGTTACTAAGTTCTTTAAGTAAGATCGGGGCGTCAATCGGCGCTCCCTTTAGAAATCTTGACTTAATTGTTTTATAAATTGTTCTATTAATGTCTACTGAAAAGAATGACTCTTTAAAGAATGAGTCAATGTCTGCAATCAGATGAGGGTATTTATATAGCCCAGCCAAAACTTGGCGTTCAGTTTCTTTTTTGTCCATATCGCTGTTTTATTATTGTTTAGAGGGAGAAATCTTCGGGATCATCCTCGTCGTCTCCGAGGTCGTCCATTTCCGATTCGTAGAAGTAATTGGCCTTAATCATATCTTTTGAAACCTCGTCTTGGGCTTCAATAAACAATCGTATATAAGACATTAAAGCAAGGGCTTTATGTTGGTTGTCTGCATAGATTTCGTGCTCAATTACATCATCCTCATTATACCTGAATAACATAAACCCACCATTTGAACATTCATCCAATTGATTTAGGATTTGTTGCGGCAATTCAAATTTTTGCTTTTTTTCATCCATATTGTTTTTTACACTCTTCTTTTTTTATATTTCTACCCCAAAAGTATTAAAAATATATTCTTTTGAAAGCAATTTAATGTCTTTTTCTTCTATTTCTATTAGTTCAAAACCATTCATTTTTAACCATTTATACTTTTCTATGTCGCGCCCGATGCCTTTCCTATAATTCTCCCTAGATCCATTGTGAAAGAATTCGTTATATTCAGAGTGTTGGCGACCATTTACTTCTACAGCAATGTTTTTTGTTAAATTAAGGATGTCTACCCGCATCCTGCTTCCGTAAACTGGAAACTCTTCATAAACACAATGTCCAATCCAATATTTTTTAAGAAATTGCTTGACTGAAAATTGCATTTTAGAAAGACTCTTTCCATTCCATTTTATCTTATATTTATCAACGTTTCTACTTTTGGTAGATCCGTCAATTGATTTTAAGAAAAGTCTCGGCATATCTTAATTAAGGATACCGTGTTTTTTGAAAATGTCAATAAGAAAGTTGATTAAAGCTGGATTTGAATCTAAAATATCCAAAACCTTATCCTCTCCATGCATCTTGTCAGGAACCTGTGGAAAATAATCATTAATCAATTTTGACAAATTTTCATCTTCGGCCAATATTTTAGTTAGTTTCATTTGGTCCTCTTCCTCAAGATCGTCGTTGATTCCTTTTAAAATTAATTCTTTGTTTTTGTTATCTTTTATAGCTTCATCAATTGCCTTGGATCTATTTTGGCTTTCCTCATTGATGGTATTGAAAATTTCCTCATCAAAATTAAACCAGCCACCTTTTTTCTTAACTAGATCATACATTAGAAGAAGATCGTAAACTTCCCTTTCGAGCCAAATACTCTTTCCATTCTCGGACTTACGGCGAATTGGGTAATGAACAACTTCATGAGTAGTTTCATTCATTGATTTTTTAATGACAACCCTAGAAGTATGACCAATAACCCTCATCTTCTCCTTATCTTTTCCCTCATTTTCCATAATGAGATCCATATTACGAACCAATTCATATTCAAATGTCCAGTCTGCATAATGAAGGAGAGCGTTCCCGCCAGAAGCGCCGACATTCTTTGTCTTCTTCTGATAGCCGATTACAATTTCATCCCTATGCTGGGAAAGCATAATACACATATGTCCGAGTTCATGAGTGATGTCTGAAATTTGAGGGAGAAGTTGAGCCATGATAGCAGGAATACTACCGCCGCCGACTCTTTTTTCAGATTCATCATCCTTGCCGTTATTTGCCTTAATCGTCAGGGCATCCGTAGAATCGACTATAAAGCAGTAATTGATTCCTCTGGTATCTCGAATCAGACTTTTCATCAAACCGAATACAAGGCTGCATTCTCGGCCTTTAATGACCTCAAAGCGCTCTTGGTCAACCCCACTTCTATCCAAAATCTTTTGAGAGAGTCTTCCTTCGCATTTAAAATAGATTACCTTGCTATTTTTATGGAGGTTTAAGAAGTTTTTTGCAATCTCAAGGGCTTCTGATGTTTTTCCTGATTCAGTTGGCCCAACAAACCGAATAATACCAGGGCCAAGTCCGCCACCCACCTTTTGATCAAATTTTAAGCTACCAGTGCTGACCAGATAATTGTTATTTGCTGATTTTTCAAATTCATTAATACCTTCCTCGTCATTTTTATCAAGGTAGCTTTTAATAATGTCCTCTGGTGTTAACTGGCCGTCATTTTTGCTTTTTTTACTCTTTTTCATATTTTTCTTTAGTGAATCCATGCGTTTGCAAAGAAACTGCTTAATTCGTTTTTTATTTTATCTGGATGATCTGTCAAGTTACTTGAGTAGCCAATTCTATTAGACTCCTCTTCTGAAATTAATTTTTTAAGCAATTCTATGTCTTTGTATGATAGTTTTTTTAATTTTTCTTTTGTTTTACTAATATTTATCAAATCACTCATACTTTTTTATAAAATCTAAAAATCTCGTTGGTTTAAAATCCTCTTTTGATACTAAATATAAAGGATCGTCAGATAAAGTCAATTCTTTTTTTGGCTTTTCCTCGCTCTCTTTCTTTAATTCCTCCTCATTGTCGAACAGCCTCTTGTAGTTTTTTAATACCTCTTTCATTTGGGGGGTAATGTAACCAATAAGCGATGTTTTCTTCTTCCCGCTATAATTGGCTACAAAAAACCTCCAAAATTCAAAAGAATACATATCAAGGAGAACCTTTGCTGTCTTTATTTGAATGGCGTAATTTGTTCTCGCTGTTTTATTTACAAGACCCTCCACAAGATAAGTGCATTGCTTTTGGCTGTATTGCTTCTTATTCTTTACCGTTTTTTTCTTCTTTGGGGGCATATTTTGGCATTAATTCAATATATTTTTGAACCACTTTTGGGGCAAATGCCCCGATAACGAACATTGACACTATATACAATCCAATCTCGCTGTCAAGTTTAATTGTTAAAAAAGAAAAATAAAACGATGCAAAAAGAGAAAATAGTGACATTATTCTCACTGATGATAGCTTTTTATTATCATCTTTTAAAAATTCATTCATAGCTTTTCAAATCATTTTCCATCATTTCATTAACCAAATCCTCAAAAGAGTATTCTGGCCGCCATCCTAACTCTTTGCGAGCTAAAGAGCTGTCTCCATGAAGAAGGCTTACCTCTGCTGGTCTGAAAAATTGAGGATCAATTTCTACCAAAATATTCATGGCTTTATCCACTGCTTGAATATTGACAAGGTCTTTTTCTGAAAGCTTTTCCAGCTCTTCATTATTTAAATATCTATTTTCAGTCGGCAACCACCATTGCAAAGAAATTCCAATTTTTTCAAAACAAATTTCAATAAATTCTTTTACTGAATATACTGAATTGTTGCTGAATACATATCTTTTGTTCGCATCTCCATTATTGACCAAATTCCAAATTCCTTTTGCAAAGTCTTTCGCATGACTCCAATCTCTCTTAGCTAAAATATTACCTATTTTTAATGGGTTGATCTTTTTTATCGCCCCCCTTCCAGAATCAAATTCACTTTTAATTCTAGCCACTTCATTTGTTATTTTTCTTGTTACATAATGTTTTTGTCTGCGAGGGCTTTCATGATTATAACATATCGCATGATAAACACTTATATCATATGATTCTCTATACACCTTGCTCACCATCTCTGACGCAGATTTACTCACTCCATAAATAGATCGTGGCTTATGTGGGTGGTTTTCATCCTGTGGAGAATATTCAACATTTCCCCACTGCTCGCTCGACCCACTCGAATAAACTTTGCATTTCGGCGCATAATCTTTAATTGCCTCCAAAATATGAATTAATGATATTGTATTTACTTGCATACATAATGCGGGGCTTTTCCAAGAATCTGGAACAAAAGCAGACGCACCAAAATTCAAAAAATAATCTGGGAGTTCATTTTTAATAACCTCTCTTATACTATGGGGGTCGCAAAGATCCATGTCAATCATTTTAAATCTAGGATTACCAATGCATTTTTTAAGATTGCCTAATATAGCTTGAGAAGTTCTCCTTGTTGTTGCAATTACGAAATTATCCTCATCTTCAAGTAGATGTTCGCACATATAAGACCCTGTTTGTCCCGTTGCCCCGCTTACTATAATATTTTTCATATTTTTTTTTCTTTAATCAAAGTTTAATTTAGGAATGGTTTCGCCAGTTTTTTTAAAGTATTCTTCATTAAATTCAAGGCAATTTTGTTGATCGTTCCATTTATACGAGCAACCCGCTCCGTTATTGAAATGTTTTTCTTGATATTTGATTTTATTTTTTGTCGTTTCATTATTTATCCAAGTCAAATGCTTTACATGGGCAACTCGTTTCGGTATGACCATTTGGGACAGATTTTTATATGATATATCTTTAGTGCTATCATTTACACCATAGACCATATCATTGTCCCAGTAAAATCCCTTTGACCCCTTTGTTTTGAAAATTCTTGGTGGGCAAAACCCATCTATCCAGCAATTTCCGTCAAAAACATAGTTTTTAAAATTGATATTAAAAGAATTGACAAATTCATTAAATGACACGAACCTAATTATACCGCTTATTTCATCCTCTGTATAAATCTCATCTGCATCTAAAATCCAAACATAATCACAACCCTTATTGATTAATTGATTATAAGCCAAGGTTCTTGCGTCAGATTCTTTAATGTATCTTGGTTGTGTGATCGTTTTAATATTATAATCCTTGACAAGAATTTCAGCAGTGTTATCTTCTTCGTGGCCGATCTCTTTATATTCCTCAAACGGCAATGAAATAGCGCAAATTTCTAAATTACTATTATTTTTTTGAAATTCGATCCATGATCTCAAACATGAATCTATCGTCCCAGATGAATTGTATGCTGCTAAAATTATTCCAAATTTTAAATTATTCATTAGTCATGTTGTTATTTTTGTTAATAATTTTATTTTTTTTGCAAAAATAGATTTGCTTGATCTATTCTTTTTATTTTGTAACCATTTTTTAAACAAAATTTTACATAATCATCCATTGTCCTTCCAAATTTTGAAGAAGATAAATCACCATATTCACAAATTATTTTCGGGGAATATTTTTCTATGATTTTTTGACATCCAATTAAAGCATCTATATCGCATCCCTCTGCGTCTACTTTTATAAAATCTATTTGTTCATCAATGATTTCGTCAACCCTGACGGCCTTTATATTACCATCTTTTGATTCGATTAAAGATATTGATCCAATGCTTTTTATATAATCATACCCCCTCGACATATCTCCAACAAAGCCGTCTTGCATTTCTTGTGGGGCAATTTTAAAATTTCCGGACTTGCTATAGCATCCAAATTGGTACGTTTTGCAATTAGTTAAATTATTTAACTTAATATTTTCATTCAAAAGATTAAAAATAGTCTCTTGAGGTTCAAATGCAAAAACAAATTTACTTTTTTTTGCTAAATAACATGTAATAATACCAATATTCGCCCCAATGTCTAAACAAACGCTGTCACTCGTTATAGTCTCATCAATTTCTTCAATTATTTTTTCATCTGAAAATGCGGAATCATTTTTAAGTTTTTGGAAAAGATAATCGTTAGAAAATCCTTTAAAAGTGCCAAAATTTGATTTTATTATTTCTAGATTTTTCATTTTTTTTTTAATTTTGAATTAGTTTTATAATGTCTTCCCAATACATGTCCTTGTATTCGTTTTTATTTTTTATAATTTTATAAAATTTATCTGGCAACTTATAATTTGGATCAACCCACCAGTCTTCAAATGGAGAATTTCCATTATTGTTATAATGAACATTTTCAAATATACAAAGGTATCCTTTTTTTGACAACAATTCAAACGATTCATTCTTTAAACTTTGATTTCCATTGCATAATTCATGTTCGAAAGTCATTGCTTTAAATTTTATATCATTAGCCGATTCTAGTATCTTTTTTAGGGCCGTTCCAGAACATTCATCTACATCTATTGATATATAAGATATATTGGGATCAATATTTAACAAAAATTCATCAAATAAGTCTGTTTTGATATCACACTGAAAAAAATTTTTTCGAACATCGTTGTAAAAGTTTTGATCTACAAACACTCCCTCACACCCAATCTCCTCAAAGGCGTAACAATTAGACTTTGTATTCATTTCAGCACACCCTATGTCAAGAAAATTAAAATTTTCGACATTTTCATTTTTAAACAACTCTAAAACAAAGATGTCTTGACCCTCTCCCGAATATGATTTTTTTATTTTTATACTCATGTGTTTATTAATTTAATCAATTCTACAATTTTATCAACTTTTATTTTAGAAATATGTTCGTCGCTCAAATATTGAGAGTTAGGGTTTATCGGCTGAATGTTTTTAACAAACTCTTTTGAATAATAAGAATGAGAATACAGGGCGACCGTTGGGATATTATATGCGGATGCAATCCAGCACATTGCTGTATCTACAGTAACCAAGAATTTACATCTATGAAGTAGTTTAACAGAATCAATGAACGAAGTATTGGAATTTTTAATGGCAGAAAAGTAATTGGCGCTATCCGTTTTGTTACATAATTGTAAAACATCATAGCCCTGCTTCTTAAAAAAATAAATCAAACTGTAAATTTGATCAGAAGTTAAAGATTTGTGCGGAGCGCCGTATGCCCCAAAAGGGCAAAAAGCAACTGTATTATTCAATTTTTCTTCGTCGCCCCAGTATTTAACTAAATTTATTTTATCGTCACACTCTGGTAAATTATAACAAAAGGCGACATCTTTTACTTGGTGCCGTCTCTTAAACCAGTCTTCGCCATCAATATGAGGAATCATTGGATTGTAGAATTCATCAAATTGCATAGCGGATGCATTGCGGCGATCTAAATCTGTTGGAAAATCATCATAGCCGTCAGCAATAAAAAAGCCATTAATATTAGGTTGATTGTAAAAAAGCGGCACAATATCTTTATATTTCTTATTTACAGTCATACAAAGGGAGGCTTCTGGATAGAGTTCCCGCAATACATCAAATGATGGTTGGTTCATTGCCAGATCTCCGAATTGTCCTTGGCGACCAAATGCTATTTTATTTATCTTGCTCATGTTCTAATCTAAATCCAATTCTCCACAAAAACTCACCCATGCTTTCACTTATCTCATCTACAATTTCATTATCTACTTCAAAGAGGCAAGCGTGAAAAGATTCATCAATGCAAATTTTAAGAAATTCTTTTTGATCAACATCTGGATTTATCCACATTTCTTTTTGGGTTGCATTTCTATCATCACATGAACCATCGGCGTCATAATCGAAGAAGTCATCTGGAGGCTTTCTCCAAATTACTTTATATTTTTTGCCCCTGAATACATGGGCTTTTATATCTCGGAAATCGCCAAACTTTTTATTGGCCTTTAGCTTCTTTTTCATAGATGTTTAAGATTTTTTGTGCGACTGTATTTGGCTTAAAGGTGTTAGTGGGCAAATCGCTATAAAGCGTTTGTAAGGACGTAAGAAAATCGTCTTTCCAATTTGTAACATTTTCAATAATTTCATTAACCTTACTCACGATATGCCCCGCAGTTGGTTCGACTGAATATTTATGATTTAAGAATTCTTTGGCGCACTTATTGTCTAGACAGGTTATTGGGACACAGCCACATATCGCCGCTTCGATCATTGGGAGGCCGATACCCTCAATCCTAGAAGGAAAAATTAAAAATTGAGAATCGTTATAAAGGTCGTTTAGGTTGTCATCAGAGATGATTCCAAAATAATTCCCAAAATTTGGATTTTCAGAACCGACAACTGCCAACCTACTCTCCTCTCCGGTTGCCCGTAAAGCTTCGACTATCAGACTGAATCTTTTGTTTGGGTCATTTGCCCTGCCAACATAAAGATACTTCCACTTTCTATCAAGGAATTTTTTCTTATTATCTTTTAGGTAAACTGGTTTGATTGGATTGTAAATGACTTCACTGACATTGATATTGAGGTATTTTTTTAATTGGTTGGCCGTTGTGTGACTAATGGCAGTCACAACATCAGTTTTCAGCAATTGGTTTTTCAACTTGTCGAGATCGTTTTGTGTATAATAACCGCCTTCAATGAGATGCTCTGGAATGTCCAAGATATTCGCGACCTTTAGGTCGCTTTTACAGTTAATCAAATCGTCAAAAGGGGGATTATTGCAGTATGCTAAGTCATAATAAAAATTGTTTTTTGGATTTATATCAATTTCTAAATCATTTCTTCCAAGATTTTCAAAACCATCTGCGATTCTTGGTAATTGGCAGGTGAATCCGTCTGCGCCGAAAAGTGCGATTCTCATAACTTGAACTTTAGCTTATGCTCTATTGTTTCTTCTTGTTTTAGCTTTTCTGTCGTCTGTGGGACATCCTTTTTGCGCCCACCACATCTTGCTTCCCAGTGAGGGTTCCAAAATGTGTCAATTTTTTCTCGATATTTGAAGTTTAAATATCCAGTATGAATCGTGTAAATCGGTAGCTTGTAGCAGTTTTCTGCCAAAAGCAATTCATCGGGGACAATATTATGACTCAGAACAATGTTGTTATTCTCATCAACCAATTCTGTGCTATCTGACATTTCTGTATTTATCGTTTTATCGTCATTCCATGCAAAATTTGGAACGCCACGTTTATAACCTTCTTGGTGCATCCTAAATTTGCGACCAACAACAACATTTTTTCTAATACTTGACATTTCACCCCAAACGTCAATAGAAGGAATTAAATAACAATTTGGAAATTTATCAACAAGCATGTCTTCGGCAATTGTGCGCCAAGTATGAACTTGATTAAGATCAAAATACTCATCGATATCCATTTGTATTTTAATTGGGTTTCTAGAGGCTTGCAAGGCCTCATTTTTTACCTTCCCGTCAAACTCAATGTCGGAATAAGAAAAGTCAGTTGGGATTGTGACAATGTTAATTTTTTTGTCGCTTTTTAACGCCTTAATTCTTTTTACAGCATCATTGACCAGATGATAGGTATCGTCTTCCGATTGGTTGATAGCAATAACAATTTCGTCACCGTCTTCTAAAAAGTCAAAATAGTTTTTTAGTGGTGAAATGTAATCAATATCGTATTTTTCAGTATTATAAACTTGGGTATATACTGAAAGTAAGCCTTTTTGGTTGTTGTTATTCATGTTTTAAATATTCAATTAAACTCCATTCGTTTTCGGTTTTTTCAATATCATAAAAATCATGACTGAGAACCCTATATCTATAAAAATTCTTAAAAACCTTCTCCTTTTCCATCATGTCGATGAAAACATTATCATTTTTCCATCCATCTGTCAACAAAAAATTCAATAATGATTCTTTTGTGAATTCTAAATTGTATTTATCTCTACAGTAATACCTAAATTTAACTCGATTTCCCTCCCTCTCAACAAACTCCTCTTGACTTGTTAAACCGAGGGCGGCGTGGTTGCTTATTCCATATTCATATAAATATTTGATTTCGTGATTAATTTTATTATCAAACGGGCGGCCACCTTCTTGGCCATCCCATAATCTATAAGCATACTCCTCCTCTTTATCGAAATAGTTTTTTAGATCAATGACGTTCATTCTAAAATTTTGCAAAGAATAATGTGGCGACTGAATAAAATGCATGTCGTCAAAATATCTAGCAATGAATGGTTTCCCATGACTAAATACAGTATTGATGTTGTCTTTGGCTAAATTGTCGCAAAATTGACGAATGTTTTTAATAAAATTATCATTAAATCTTTCTTGTCCGTCTCTTAAAATGAAAAAGTCGCCGATTTTTAACCCCCTTTCATTGTTCAGCCCTTTATCAAAAAGAAAAAGGTTCATTGACTGGCAGTGATATTTGTAGAATTTTGCACTAATAACATTACCAACACCCCTTCTTTCTTCAAGTATTTCTTTGGTTCCATCTGTAGAACCATGATCTACCCAAATGTGACCATCGACATAATCTTGATATTGAGAGGTTAACTCATCAATGTTTTTGCGGTCGTTTTGTGTCATACCGCAAACAAAAATTCTATAATTGTCTTTGCTATTATTCATACTTTTTTAAAATCTCTTTATAATCTTCCGTCCCAATATGAACTGATTTAACAATGTCACAATGAAATTCTGCGAAAGGCATTGGAGAGTTGGTCAAAGGGAAGAGGGAATATCCAGATCTCAACTCAATATGCGTGTGTTTTAATTTTTCCCAATTGTTTTTTAAAAATACACAATAAGCCCACCAAAGATCTTTTGTTCGATATAGGCAAGGTTGGAACGTTACAGTTGGTCCCCATTTTGTATAGTCTTTTTTTTGCAAATATAACAATGCATCATATTTTTTAATCTTACTTTCATCTGGAATATCCAAATTAAACCTTACTGTCAATAAATCATAATTGTATTTTAAGGCGTTTATCCCCCAATTGAAATAAAAATTCAGACTTTCATCTTGTTTAATGTCAAAGATATAGTCGTCTTCCATCCAAAGAGAGTATTCTGACATATCATTTTGGGACATAAAGTTGAGAACCTTTTGAATGTCTTTGGTATACTCCTCCCCGTGATTGCCGTTATGAGACCAATCGGAAGTTGTCATCAAAACATAATCAAATCCGATTTCGCGCAAAAACCCATTCATTTCATCGGCTATATCTTGCTCGCTTGGGCTAACCTTGATATGGGCGACTTTATTTTTAAATGATTCTAAATTTATTTGTTTTTTAAGATGGTTTAATGTATGCTGATAAATATCTTTATGACCAAAATGACCCTTGGTGGAGGTAAAGAAAATTAGATTCAAAGGAAGCGGGTTATTATAAATTGTGGCCATATTTTGAATTAATTTCTTTTATTTGCTGTGTAAGTTTTTCAAAGTCTTGTTGCGAGAAGCATTTTAAATCATTAAAATTATTCCAACTACAATCCCCTCTAGTAAAATCGCTTTTATAAACCTCTTCTGAATCAACTTTATCAATCAATATATCACCGATAAATGGCACGACACATAAAGTTTTTAAAAATTGCTTCTTATTAATCTTACTCTTGTTCATGATTTATTATTTTCTTTTTTTTAATTAAACCATTGAGGAACGATAAAACTGTCTTTTTTCATATTCTCAGGAATCTTCGCCCCCCAATTTCCGCTCAAAATAACACCAATCTCTTCCTCTGTCAAGCGATAAAATTCAATCAAATTGTTGCAAAGTTGGCCGTTTGGCGGCAACTTCTTGAACTCCATCTCTTTAGTGTCGGTTCTATGGCGCGTTTCTGTGCCGCAGCTCCATTGTCTAACTGACCATTTTCCTGCATCTGCAAAAAGAACTGGGTTATAGACGTGAAATTTCATCTTTCTTTCTCGGATGTATTCTTGAACTGACTGTTCGGTCCACTTAAGGTGGCTAAATGGCCCAGGGCCGCCACCTTGTTTTGGAATATAATTATAAAATTTTATATTAATAAATTGCGCCCGTTCACTGTATTGCCCGTTCCCCTGATTCCCGCTTACATCAATATGGCTGTAAGTTTGATTGTCTCCTAATGCGGCAATAAATTGATCGATCATATCGTCGGTTATGTCATGAAGTAAATATTGGTCATTTTGAATATACCAACAATAATCATATCGCGCACAGAAAAAGAAGCCATCTTGAGTTGTAAATCCTGTCCCCAAGTTATCCTTCCTCAATATCAAATCATCAATCAATTCCCTTTTGTAAAAATCAATAACATAATCTTGGTCGCCGCCATTGCTTAGATATACAATTTTCGGAACATATTTTTGTAATTTTATGTGTTTTTTTAATGAAAGAAGGAGATTTTCCGATTCTTGAGGCTTGTTGTAGTCAAGAATAAGAAATGGAATTATCTTTTCATTTTGATCGATCATAATATTATTTCCTATTAGTTTAACTGAAAAATTTAAAAAGTCAATATTTTTTTGAAATTAACCTGCCAGTGTGAACTACTCTGGGCTAAACTCCGAAATTCATACTTTACTTTCTTTCAGGTCTTGGGTGTAAAAATTAATAACACTAATAAGGTAAAAGGCAATGTCAAACATAAGGAATTTATACGTTAGCGACCGTATAGTCGGTCCAGATAGCGAAAGAAATAGCTATTTAAATCTTTTTCAAGATGGCGCTCTTTATTACGCCAATGATGGCACATACAATCAATACATTCAAATTGACGGCGCTTGGCGCAAACAAGCGACTGGCATTGCTGGCAGCGACGTTGGAGGTTTTACCTACGGTTCTATTATTCATGCTGGAGAGAATGGAAATCTTACCGAGGACAATGATGGAATTAATTTCAAATCCGGCAATTTCGGCGTAAATTATAACGATCCTTACGGTCGTGTTCATATTTATCAGAGCGGCGACAGTAGACCGAGTCTAATTGTGGATGGTTCTTTGGGGAATATTTTTCAGATTAGGGATACTCTTGATAGTGAGCGCTTTAGAATAAATGACATTAATGGCGTTCCGATTTTTCGTGCTTTAAATAATGATGTTATAATAATGGGGGAGAATGGCGCTGACACTTTGGTCGTCAGTGGCCAAAAAATTAAAATGCCAACCCTTCAATCTGGCTCCAATCCATTGTATAGCATTATTTCTACTGGTGAGAATGGGGTATTAGAGGCAAAAAGATTCGACAGTTTAGAGTCTGGTGTTGGTAGTTTCTTTTTAACAATTGAGTCAGATGGCCAATTAAAGCAAAGACCATCTGATGCTCAGGGAACATCTGGCACAAGTGGAACTTCTGGTAGCAGTGGAACATCTGGGACTTCTGGAACATCTGGAACTAGCGCCCTTGGAGTTACATCAGGAACGTCTGGAACATCTGGAACGAGTGGAACCTCTGGCTCCAGCGGTAGTTCTGGAACAAGTGGGAGTTCTGGTTCTAGTGGTAGTTCTGGGACTAGCGGAACTTCTGGCAGCAGTGGAACGTCTGGAACGAGTGGAACCAGTGGTAGTAGCGGGTCCAGTGGCAGTAGTGGAAGCTCTGGGACTAGCGGAACATCAGGGTCATCTGGAACAAGCGGAACGTCTGGCAGCAGTGGAACAAGTGGAACAAGTGGAACAAGTGGAACAAGTGGAACGTCTGGGACTGCCGGAACAGACGGAACCTCTGGGACAAGTGGGAGTTCTGGGACGAGTGGAAGTAGTGGTAGTAGCGGGTCCAGTGGTAGCAGTGGAAGTTCTGGAACCAGCGGAACATCGGGGTCATCTGGAACAAGTGGAAGCAGTGGGTCTAGTGGAACGTCTGGAACATCTGGAACCGCAGGAACAGACGGAACTTCTGGGACAAGTGGCAGTTCTGGGACTAGCGGGACTTCTGGCAGTAGTGGAACTTCTGGGACGAGTGGAACCAGTGGTAGTAGCGGGTCCAGTGGTAGCAGTGGAAGTTCTGGAACGTCTGGGTCAAGTGGGGCGCTAACTTTAACAGGAACCCAAGACAATGGTATAATTACCCTTGATGGATCTGCGCCAAATGGCACTGTCGAAAGCAACGCTGTTATTTATAATGATAATTTAGGATTAAATGTATTAGATCCAGATGGCAGATTAGAGATTTATCAAAATGGAGATAGTAGGCCAGCTCTTGTTATTAATGGCGCACTAGGCCAAATATTTTCAATTATAGATTCTCTTGATGGAGATAGATTTGTTATAAATGACATTAATGGACTCCCAATCTTTAAAATAGAAAATAATGACAAGATTACATTGGGAGAATATGGGGCAAATACATTAATAGTTGACGGTCAAGAGATAACATTAGGATCATTGACTACGAGTTCTGAAACTGAGTTTTTGGTTGTTGACTCGAATGGAATTATTTCTAAAAGAACATCTGGGGCTGATGGGAGCAGTGGAACATCAGGGTCTTCTGGGTCAAGCGGTAGTTCCGGCTCTAGTGGAAGTTCAGGGACTTCCGGCACATCTGGAACAAATGGAACTTCTGGAACATCAGGCAGCAGTGGCTCTAGCGGATCTAGCGGTTCTTCAGGTTCATCTGGAAGTAGTGGAACAAGCGGAAGTTCTGGAACAAGTGGCAGCTCTGGAAGCAGCGGGACTTCAGGAACAAGTGGGACGGCAGGGACAGACGGAACGTCTGGAACGAGTGGGAGTAGCGGGTCAAGCGGAACATCCGGTTCATCCGG
>Ga0208644_1000127_pt1 | contig 50077 bp, 85 predicted proteins | sample VirMetDEL_Nov_18_FD_184517 | JGI IMG/M metagenome (GOLD analysis project Ga0208644, IMG submission 184517) | Aqueous microbial communities from the Delaware River and Bay under freshwater to marine salinity gradient to study organic matter... | ecosystem: Environmental > Aquatic > Marine >...
ACTGAATTGTGAATGTTCCGTTTGTGGATGTTTTAACACCACCAAAATCTAAAACACAAATTGAAGCATTTGTATTTGCAGATGAAGTGTTGTAAATCAAAGCTGCTTGAGCTGAGATTGTTGCACTTGTAAATGATAAATCATCAAAATCTACAAAAGCTGTTGATGCTGTTGCGTTAGTTTTGGTTAAGCTGACGTTAGCATTTGCTAATGCACCACCGCCTGCTGAATATGTACCTGAAGCACCAACTTCGTTAGTTGCTGCATAGGCTGATGTGTTTGCATCCAAAGTTGCAGAATCTGTATAGAGGGCGAGTTTAATTGTATCGCTTGATATATCGTGATCGCCATCTAACAACTGCTGTTTGAATGTTGCACAAACTGCTTGGTTAATTGCCATTTTTTATGCCCTCCTTAGGCTTTTGGGTTAGGATCCATTGATTGTAAAGGTATCCTTAATACCCCATCAACATACTCATCCCTACGTTTTCTTCCCATCTGTTCGTCAGCAAATAGCTTTAAAGCAGATGTGAACTTAGCTTCATATAATTGCATATCTTGAATATTTTTCAAGTATGAAAAGGACTCTGCAAGCACTCCGTAGAGTAAGACCTCTGGTGCATTGTTTGAAACAAAGGTTGTTGTGCTTGTGCTTCCTGAACCATTGCCCAATCTTTCAGGAGTTTCATTATACCACATTTCAATTGTATAAACTTGATCTGGAGTAGGGGCTAATATTAAATTTGTATTATTCCAGTTAGCCCAATATTTAGGTTGCCCCGTGTAATTAGTATCCGTAGTGGATCTTTCTACTGCATATTCGTCAATAAAGGTAGTATCAACTTGTTGGAGCCATACTCTCTCATCATTAGATTTGATTAATTGTAAGGCTCTGGCAAATCTAAATCCACCCTCTGGACCTGATACATCTAAAAATGCATTATTTGCTGTACAAGTTGTTGTAGCAAATCTTCTTTGATAATCACCATCGATAGCTCTATCTATTTTATTTTCTGTATTAGTTATGAAAACATTGACTACAGAATTAGATAATACATTACTATCTACTTCTGTATAATTTCTTACATTATCTAATAATTCACTGTAATTCATGATATCACCACTGTCACTGTACCAACTCTTGTTAAACTTAGCAAGGCTCTACTAGGAGTAGAGGGCTGCATACCATTACTATTAAAAAAAGTATCATTAGGAACACCCGCTGTTACTGTTACCGCTAATTGTACTTGTGGTCTTGGATTTTCTAAAGCTTGAGCATCTGCACTAGAATAGGTAGGTTCTAATTGAGGATGTTTAGGTTCATAACATTCTGGGCAGACTAATAAACCATTCCACTCTTCTTTTAGTTCTAAATATTTATATTGAAATCCACATCGATCACATATTGCTTGTGAAAATTTACCAACTGCAAAAGCCATTAGATACCTGCATAAAATTGTTTAGGTACAATATTAACAGAAGAAGATTGTGAATCTTCTGTGATTGCTCTAGCTAATTCTGATTCATATCTTCTTTCTAATTCAGCAGATAGAGCAGGATTAACTTCCTGTGATAAATAATAAGCAAGTCCAGATACCATACAAGGTAAAAATCTGTAAGGTGCGTCTGGTGTATTTGTGTAGGCTCCTACATCTTCAATTCTTTGAACATACCAATAGTTTAATTGAGTGTCTGTTGTTTCAGGGGTTAAATAAACATAGATTTGAACATTAGAAATATTTCTTTGAATATAATATTGTGTAGGTGTTCCTGTTGAATATTTATTAGGAATATTCTCATATTCAGATCTTGATATTTTTTCCATGGTAGTATCTGTAATTTGACTTCCCGATGTTTGTCTAAATACCATTTCTAAAACATCATCTGCATCAGAAGGTGCTGTGTAGACTGTAGTATTAGCTGTTAGATTAGTAGTTGTGTTTTGTACTTTCCAAAGTTTGTAACCTCTGTTGGCCCACTCAGAAAATAACAAGTTTAAATTATCTCTAGCAGCTTCTAAATCATAACCAGTGCGCATAGAACGACCAGCTCGTCTATAAGCTCTTTCAATAACTTTGTCTATATTTAAATTAAAATCTGTAGTTCCTGAAGTGGCCATAAATTACTTCTTCTTTTTCATTTTTTTCTTTTTAACAACTTGTTTCTTTTTTGCCATACCGCCGCCACGCATTTTTTCCATCATACCGCCGCCACGCATTTTTTCCATTTTCTTTTCCATAGTAGCCTCCTATTTAAAAAGCTTTTCGTATTGTTTTTGTCTTTGAGCAACTACATCATCGTAGTACTCTTTAGGCCATTTATCGTAATAACCCATACGTTTTAATCTATCAGAAGCCTCGTATAATTGCGAGAACTTTTGTACTAACATCATGGAAAAGTCAATAGTAGAATGAGGTAAATCTGACTTATCTCCTGATGGATTTGTTAAAAACTCTTGTTCTTCATCTGTAGGTGGATTTTTAGGATGAAAACCTAAAAAATATATATCTTTTTTATTATATTGATTATTAAAATTATCTATTATTTTTTGAAACTTATTTAAAGAATAGTCTTTAAAAAATATATCACAAAATATTAATATTTCCTTTTCTGGAAAGATTAGTTTTTGTAAATATTGATGAAGGTTTCTAGTATAGCCAATATCAGGATCTCTGTGTTGAATATCCACCTTATTTTCTAGCCAAGCTTTTTTTGCAAAAGGACAAGCTGGCATATTATTTAGATGGATATTAGGTATTTCAAGATAGTGTTTTGACCACAATCTAACTTCGTTTTCTATGATTTTTTTAGTTTTATTGTCTATCAATAATCTTTAGATGTTTTTATTAAAAATTCTTCTATCCACATGGTGCGATCATCCATTTGCATGATCTTTTCTTTGATAACAGCTATGTCTGTATGCATTTGCATAATCATATCTGCTTTTTGTTCAACTGCATCTAATCGTTGAGAAAACATACCCCAAGACACACCAATACTGCACAGTATTGCTACATATGGCAGGATTAGTTTAATGTCTATGTTCATTTAGCTATACTCATATTCAAAGGGTTATTTAATGCTTTATTTAACTCTAGTTTTAAATCTTCTTCAAGCTTTTTTAAGTCATCTTGTAGTTCTCTAGAACTATCTTTTGCAAACTTTTCAGCAGCATAAGCAATATCTTCTGTTCTTCTGATATCATCTTTTAAATCAGTTCTTATTTCAGATACATAATCCTTAGTTTCAACAGTGGTAGCTTCTAATACGGATAATCGCTTTTCAATTCCTGTAAGATCAGGCTCTGTGTATTCGGTTATTTTTTTCTTCATATCAAGATAGTCTTGGTAAAATGTAAAGCCTGACCAAGCAGCACCACCCAAGGTACCAAGCAAAGACAGAATAATAAGAATTTTACCACCTTTAATCTTAATTCCGCCATACTCAATTTCCGCCATATTGACTCTCCACCATTTGATTCATTAACTGATCCTGTGCCATGCTAAACAATATACCATAGGGATCTTCAATTGTCTGTAATAAATAATCATCGACATTATTGTCAATAATAAATTTAGTTTGATAAGCATCAAATGACTGAGTATCTGTTAACTGTGCCATAATGGCTAGCTTAACATTAGATAAAGCGACTTGATCTCCTTGTTCTGCTACTCGCTCCAGTATCTTGGCTGCAATAGTTTCTTTTGTGTCTTTCGGTTGTACTGTTTCTTGCTCTTCTTTTTCCTCTGCCTCCACAGTAGATTTCGGAGCATCTTCGCTATCGGATTGGACTTCAACATCCATTTCTTCTACCATGGCTTCCATATCTAATTCAACTATTTCTACATCGACCTCTACATTATCTTCAAAGGTAGTTATTTGCATCTCTAATTCCCCTGTATCTGTTTCTGTAATAGTAAAATCCATTACAATAACTTCTTCAAAAGAATCTATTTCTACTGTGAAATCAGCTAATATATCGACTGTATCTATATTGTATGAAAAATCATCAACAGGGGGAATATAAACTGAATCAACTTCATAGGTTTGTGAGGTAATGACGGATTGTATTTGTTCTGTAACTATATTTTCTACTAAACTAATTACTTCTTGTACTTGAGAATAAACTGCCCACATTTGCATATCATCAATTACAGGACCGTACCAACCTGCCCAATAACCATTGTCATACCCATAAAAAGTAGCTAAAGCTAAAGTATCAGTACCTAAAGTATTAGAAGGAACAGTTAAAGATGTTTGATAGGTTTGCCAAGCATTGCCCACGAACCAGGTAGTTGTTTTCATATAATCTTCACCTGTTTGATTATCAATGACTTTTAAAGTGATAGAGAAAGTATCTAATAAATTACTAGAACAATCACCTCCAATTTGATTAGTGCAGGTATAAACATCTGCTTCACCATACAAAGTGAATCCTTCGTTAATTTCTGTTACATCTAAGTAATCGGTTAGGTTTTCTGTCCAAGTAATAGAACCCCCTTGATAATCTGTATGGATATGTCCTGATGTAGTTGAATTAGTATAAGAATGATCTAGCACTACGCCAGAAGTTGTTTTAGATGCACTTGTAATAAGATTATTAGTGGTTTCTGTACTAACTATTTCATAGCTAGTTTGTTGAATATATTCGACTGTTTCTACTTCTTCGATAACTGTTTCTATGTGAGTGTAAGTGTAAGTAGTTTCTTCAAAGTCACCTACCAACTCCACAGAACTATCTGATAAGATAGATTCAACGGTAACTGAGATAACAGTACCACCACTGGGGCCAATATCTCCAATACCATATTGTGATTCGTATGCTCTAGAACAGGTAAATGCCAGTAGCGATAGCAAGAATAACGCCACCCACAACAATATACGGTTTAACATTGCTTGGCTCCTTATAACCTGGTTTATCTTCAGGGTGCGAGTCCCAACCTGCTTGTGCAGTTTCACCTATTGTACCAAAATAAGGACAAGGTGTTCCTGCCATTTCCATTGCATCAAAGACTCTTGGATCTTGACATAAAACAGATACGGCAGCGACTTTCATGCCCATGCCATATAAAGCTCTAGATAATTTTAATCTTTCACAATTCTCATCAGTATTAACAGTCGCTCCAGCAATACCCAAAATCTGTGTTTGCACCGCAGCAGACGCTCCTGTCGTACACACGTCTTGGTTGTTGACAACGACTGAAGGAGCAGAAGCTGTTGATGGTGCTTTATCCACTGTTGTAGTGCCTGTGACAGTCGATGAAACAGTGTTGGTTTCTGCATTAGAATCTACTGTAAAAGTACAAGAAAGTAATAAAAACAGTAATAAAGCTAAGTATTTCATTTAACATCTCCAGCGTTTTCTCGCTTGTCTTAATCTTGAATTTGGGTCTGCCGCAGCTTTGGGAAATTGTTTCATTTGTCCAGCAGAACGAGCACAATAAGATTTTCTTCTTGACGCTCTTTTACCTGTTGGATCTTTTTCGGTAACTGCAGTAGATAATTTTGAGCCAGGGTTCTCTCGTCTGTAACGAGCAACACCAGCTGCTGTCATTCCCGCCCCACTTTTTGTGGAGCGGAAATATTTTTTTGTTTTAGGCGGTTGCCTATCTCTTTTACGATCAGTCATACCTTTTTAGCCATTCACACCAAACTACAAATTCTTGTCCTGCTATAGAAGTAGCAGGTATTTCCATTTTGACATCTCCTGTCCATCCAGTAGCTTCTGTATTTTTTAAGCCACCAAATTCAGAAAAATCAAAATTATTATCATAATTTAATGTTAAGAAAGGAACATCCGCTGTTGCATCCCACGTTAAAGTTATAGAAGAGTTAGCCGCAGCTCCACTTCCATACCATATTTTATTCAAGTCAACTTTAGTACAAGCTTTACCTTGAAAAGTATTTAACGCAGAAACATCAACCAAAGTAATAGAACTAGCATTTCCACCGTCACAAGCTACAAAACAAGTATTGATAAGTTTTCTATCTCCATCTAACTGTATTGTAGGTCCTGTTACTGTATTAGCCATATTCTACTCCTTTTTATGTATCACTGAATGGTGTTGCTAATGTACCGGAACCAAGTAATAAAGAATTATGTACTAGATACTCGGCAGATTGTAGAGCTGTTATTTGAAGAACTGAACCAACAATACCACCGGTTGTAGTTCCATTCATTGATAATACGTCATTAGATGCGCCAGGGAAGAAAGTTGAAACTGTACTTCCATCTGCTCCAATTGAACAAGAACCTACAAATTTATCTGTACCATCAGTAACAATTTGAATGTCAGTAGCTGTGATATCTACATAGAAATACCAGCTAGCACCAATGTTGCTTGGGTTATTATAATCAGTAGGACCTGCTACTGCTGCATCAGCTGAAGCATTAATACTTGGTAAAGTAAAAATACCATCTGCATCTTGTAACAATAAGATTCTACCAGCATGATCGTTTACTGTTAATGATGTATTAGCAGTAAGTGCTTTTGTGATTCCTGGACCTGTTGTGATAAATCCATTTTTAGATATCACTGGTCCTGAAAAAGTTGTGTTTGCCATATTAAACCTCCTAGGTTGTATAGACCTTGCCACATAATCTCTATACCGTCTGCTAGCTCAGTTTATGTGACTTGTTATGCTAGGATTATACTATGACATAAAAAAAGGGCGCAGTCAAAGACATACGCCCTTTTAGAGGAATGAAAAGTTCTATTAAGAACCTTGAGATCCGTATACACAACGAGGATCAGAAAAGCCGAAGCTGTATCTTTCTCTCGCTTTGTATCTCACATTACCTGTATCGAAGTCGCCTTCCATAGCTGTAGATAATGGAGTTCTTACAAAGTGCTTAAAGCCATTAGGTGCATCAGTTTTAATGAAATAACCATCGGTATCAGTTAAATAGTGGTTAACTGTATATCCATCAGGAATCATATTCATATTTTTTAATGCATTAATGTCATTGTCAGCTGTACCTACTCTGCCTGGAGAATTTAAAATTCTGTCGGCAACAAATTGCAATTGTACAGGTACGATTAACTTTCTACCTCTTGTTGCAATTAATAGGCCTCTCTCATCCACAAACTGTGAAATGTCAATTAAAGCTTGCTCTAATGAAGTTTCATTGAGGTCAGCATCAGTTGAGTTTCTGTTTGAGAATGTGCCGCCTAATGCAGTTGGGTGTGCTGCGTTTACAAGTGAAACGCCATCACCACCAGGATTTGTTCCTGCTGCACCAGATGCTGCAAAAGCATTGTTAAGTACATCAGCTGCTTTGATCTGCTTTGTGTAAGCCATAGATCTTGCTAATGCACGTGTGTATCGAGCAGATAATCTGTCATAGAGATTATCTTCAACAGCTTCTTCAGTGATTGCAAATGCTAGTGCAATAGTTTCGTGTGAATAACGAGCTGTAAAGCTTTCTTGAGCTTGATCAAAAGTGACCGCTGCTCCTTCAGACTTTGTTCTCGCATTACCGAAACCAACTAACATTACTTCTTCTTCAAAAGCTCTCTCAGATGATTCTTGATCAAAGATCTCTGCGTGTTCATTTTCGTACTTATCGTACTCCAGGCCGAATAAAGCGTTCAAACCTGGCTCTAGTTCTTTAACTAGTTGTTGTCTTGATATTGCCATAATTTAACTCCTTATACTCCTGTGCTATCAGTTAATGAGTGTAAATTGATCTTTACGATAATAGATGCATTTGCTGAAGCATAATCACTGTTATCAGGATCAGTAGATAAACTCACTACTCTGAAGTTAGCTGCTGCGTTAGTAGTAAATGAAGATCCGTCTAAAGATACGTTAGAAACGCCATCTCTGGTTGAACCTGCACTATATGTAGCAATGTTTGCATTACTACCTACTTGAGCTTGACCGCCATTTGTATCATCGATCTTCACTTCAAAAAGTGCGTTAGGATCGTCAATTACATTGGCTACGATATCGTCCGCTGCTATTCCGCCTGGATAGAAATTTGAATAGGTTGGTTTTTGTGTAGTTGGGTCTGTGTAAAAACAACCGTTGAAAATCCCTATCAACTCAGCGCCAGCAGAAGATCCGACAGAAATTGAACCGTTTGCATTTAATACAACCGGGTCACCTTGGTATATTGCACTTGATTCACCGTTAGCGATCACATATTCGTTTTGTGCTGAAGCATTATAGCCTGCACCAACTTTTTTGACCGAACGAAAACCAAATATACTATTTATATTTGCCATCTTGGACTCCTTATGTCTAAGTTGTTAATAAAAAGACTTACGAAAGCTATTTTTTTCCGCCTCCGAAAGTCACCTTACTTTGCCTATCCGCATGGATTGGCATACTAGGGTGTTCGTCTTTAAATAAATCATTTTCAACTGATTGATTTTGTCCTAAAGTTTGTTGTCGAAAATATTCATCTCTATCTTCTTTTACTTCAATAGGACATCTCATCAGTAATAAACCACCTACTCCAATCACACCTTTATATTTACCATCTTCATATTTTGGTAAATCAAGTCTGTCTGGATATTCATCTGCCCTAACAAATTCATATCCTGAACGAAGCCTTCCCATGATGTTCTTGTCATCGGACATGCCTCGCATTTCAGCACGAACCCATCGATGATGAAAACCATCTGGTGGTTCGGGTGCTTGAAGCGATGAAGGAGGTACCCAACCTCTTTTACGAACTGTTTTTTCACGGGTTTCTTTCGAGCGTGAAGTCTTATTTATTGTTTTAGTCTCTGTTTCCATTTATGCCTCCTTCACGTATTTAGCATATTGTTCAAGTGTTACTCCTAATTTTCTAGCCATTGCGACTTGAGAAGGAGATAACTTTACTGTTCTACGCCCAGACATTTTATTAGTGCGTGTTGCAGAAGCGACTGGCTGAGCGACCTTTGTTACTTCTGGACTAACCTCATTGAACTTATGAGGAAAGTATTCACGTATTCTTTTATCCAACTCATCATAGTACAATTGTGAGCTTGGATCAATCTTTTCTTGTATGACAAGATTTTTATGAATTGCTCTTGCAGCTTCCGTCATTACCTCATCTTCACCAAACCATTCATTCTTTTCAGCCCACTCGACAGCCTTAGGTTCAGGTTTTGGTTTAAGTTGATACTGTTGTTGATTGTACTGATTTTCCTGATTTTGTTGATTATTTTTGTTCTGCTCTTGAATTTGTTTTGAATATTTAATTCTTTCAGCATCAATTGTTAGCCTTGCAATTTCTTGATTAGCTTCAATTTGTGCTTCTACATCTCTTTGAGCAATAGCATTTTTTAGTTTATTTTTTGCTAAGTCTAATTGATTTTCTACTCTAGATCCAAATTCATCTATATAATTTTTATCTAATGTTTCGTATTTAGATTTAATATCATTAGCTTCTTTTTGAATACCTTGAGCATAAGCTAAAGCAGATTCTTCTCTTCTCTCTGCTTCTCTTAATCTTTTAGTTAACTTATCAATACGTTTTTTTACAGCAGTTGAATATTGTTCTGTTTCATCTTCACTTCTATTTTCAGATAACGAAGATTCTTCTTGAACTTCAATTCTTTCATTTGGAATTATTTTATTTTGTTGCTGTTCTTCTAATGTTACCTCAATACTTTCGCCTGAAGTATCAATTGGAACTGTCTTATCTTCTTGCATGTCAGCCTCCTTACATGTTTAAGAAATCTTCAGGATCAGATATGACACCTAAGACTTCATCATCATTCATTAAACGCACTTCGCCATCTTCAATTTTAATTCTTGAACCAGCATACTTACCAAAAATTACCCAATCTTTTTCCTTGCACCAAGGTCCATTAGGATATCTTTCTTTGTCTTTGTATGCGTCAGGTCCAACTTTTAAAACTAAACCTATGCTACTTGCTATTTGAGATTCTTCTAAAGATTGATCAGTGAGAATAATCCCACCTTTTGTTTTCTCTTTTCTTCTATAAGGAAGAACTAAAATCCTCCACCCAGTTGGTTTCGGAAGTTTGTCAATCGCCGAGTCCTTCATCGTCATGCTCCATTCTTTTTAGCAACGAACTTATTTCACCTAATATTTCGTTGTATGCATGATATTTACCTATCATGAGTTTATATTCTTCCCAGTCTTTGACACCCGAAGTTAAATACAAACTAATGTCGTTCTGTTTAACTTTCAAGTTCTTTCTTAGAACATCAACTATTTTGATAATGTCCATTAAGCGTTGCGTACAATTTTACATAAGGATTCACATCTTTTTGGAGTTTGTTTAAACCAACGTGAATCTCTCATGTGACTTGCAGCCATTTCCCAATCTTTTTCTTTTAAACTAGCCCACATGTTGCGGAACTGTTTAACACCTGTTGCTCCCAGTTGAAAAACCATTTCAACAATAACTTCTTGAATAGATTGAGGTAAATCATCATGATTACCAATATTTTTTATAATTAATTCATCAGCACCTGCCGCTGCTCTATTTAAATCAATATCAAATAATTCTTCTACTTCTTCGAGTGTTACAGGAACACCTTTTTGAAATCTTTTTCTTTCATGGGGTTGCACTAAATGTCCTATACCCACAGTTAATTTACCTAATGAATCATTATAAGGCTCTAAAACACAACCTTCGTGAGTTCTAATTCTATTTTTTAATTCATTTGTAATTTTAATCATATTCCCCAGTTCTCCTTTTCTGCATGTTCATCTATGATTGATTGTTTTTTAAAAAATTTAAATATTTTTTTTAATATTCTTTTCATTTCTATTTTTTAGGAAAACCTTTCTTCATGTTTTCCCAAGCTTTTTTTGAAATGGTAGAATTTTTTTTAGATCGACTTGTTCCTGCTTTTTTTCTCTTGTTGATATTTGCCCAGAGTCCTGGTCTTTTATTTGTCATCTTCCTTGTCCTTTATATTTTTTAAAGTTACGTCTTTTATGTTTGTTCATGGTAGACCAACTTATTCTACCATCCCCTATTGTAGTCTTTTTGACTACGTGTTCAATACTACTCCCCTGAGTTTGTTTCTTCATCTTGATTTTCTATTTCATCATGCTCACAACCTGCACATTCACACATGCAAGACATTTCACAATGACAAGGACATTTACATTTTTTACACTTACAGAAGCATTCCATTATTTTGTAAGACTATTTTTTTTCTCATAACTGCGGAGCCCTGCCATTCCGAGCAACGCTGTGACAAGCGGGAATAAAGTGGCCATGTCCAATTCTGGTAAAGGTGCTGTTTCAATACTAAAGGTGGCAAGTACAAACATAAGAAATTGTTTTATTACATACTCCCACGCTATGGCAAGGGCACAAGACATGCCTATGAGTGGCCTCCACGACCGCTGCATAATACCACCAATCCCTGTCGCTGTTGACTGAGCATCAGCAAGATTGATGTCCATTTGCTTTTTATTGAGCTCGTTTTCAAGTTCTTGAAGTTTAATTTTGATTTGGCCTTTTTCTTCTTCTGAAGTGTGGACACTGTCAATAACTTTACCGACAGTGTCCACTAAAGATCCGCCTAATAATTTAGATAACATTCCTAGTTAACGAACCAGTGATAGATAAGAAAACATGCTACAATAAATATAAACCATTGTGCATGTACATTGAGTTTACTCCATAGACCATAGGTCCAATCCCATACTTTTTTCATTAGAATACCCCCTTAAATGGAACTTTCTTTACTTGTACGGCGTACTGTCCTTGTGTTTTAGACTTTGAAGGATCAGTAGGTGCTAACTTAAAAGGCACTTTAGACTTATCAGTCATTTGATACTGTCCTTTGTCTATACTTTTTTCTTTCATTTTAAAATACCTCTTAATGTACTGTCGGTTTTACCCACTGTACCTTGCTTCCACCTATGGTGTCAATCAAATTTATTGCCATTTCAGCGCCATAATTTTCTTCATAGATCATTCTTGTTGTATATAACATTGCAGTTGCAATAATGACTTGTTCTTCAGGTGTTGTATCTGTTTTTTTAAAATATTTAGATAATTCTTCCATATATTTTTGTAATTTTACATCTGACATTATTTTTTCTTGGATAATCCAGCCTCAGAAAGTGCTATAGCAATAGCTTGTTTACGATTTTTCACCTTTTTCTTTGATTTTCCAATATTTAACTTTTTATTTTTAAATTCTTTCATCACTTTTTCGACTTTTTTCTGTTTTTTATCCATTTTTAGCCTTTCTTGGTGTTGTAAAGAACATTTTTTATTAAAGTAGCTCTTAGATCTTTGTCTAAAGATGTTCCTTTTTTATTTTTTTTCAAGCTTGCATACTTTTTCATCAAATCTGCACGTGAAGGAGCTTTATATCTTTTGTTAGAAGTAGTTGTGTTGGTAGTGTTGCTACTTTTTGTGTTTAATTTAGGAACTTTAATACTCATGTTATTAGCCTAACATGTTTTTTGCTATGTTGATAGCATTTCTCTCCCTTGAAACTTCAATTTTTTCTTTATCAACTTGGTCCTTTTGTGCAAGTCGAGCAAGGTCGAGTGTTTGACTATTCTGATCTTCTTGTGTTCTACGTAATAAATCAGCTTTTCTTATATCTAACTCATCTTCTTTTAAAGCAACTAAAGGATCTTTACCTGCATCAGGCATCATTTGTTGTTCTTGTTGTACTAATTGTTCTGTTAATTCCACAATTCTATTAGCAATCGCTTTTTGTGATTCTACTTGAATTGCTTGCATCTCTTCAGGAGACATTTGGATACCTTGTTGCTGTGCTTCCATCATCTTTTGTTGTGTTGTTGCTTGTACTTCTTCATTCGCCATGGCAGAAATGTGATCAGAGATATGAGCTTGTAAAGCCATTAAGACAACTAAATTACTTTTAACTAATTGAGAGCTCATAAATACTTGGTGAGCTTTAATATGAGCCATGTGATCTTGTCCAGGAAATACTTGAGCGGGCATATTACGTAAGGCATTACCATTCTCGATACCTGGATCGAGTGGTTGTGGTTGAGGTGGTTCTGGTAAAATTTGTTCAATATTAGAAACTCGTAAAGCCACATACATTCTTCTATATGCTTCTCTTAAATTATGTAACTGAGGTGCAGATTGTGCCATTTGTAATTGTGTCTGAGCCATCGCAATACGCTGTGACATAGAGAACATACTAGGATCACTAACAGGCATGATGTCAATTCGATCATCAAAATCTGTTTGTTTAATATTAGGATTAATGTTCCCCACACTGTAAGGATAAACAGGAGGTAAATAGATTTGAAAAGTTTTTGCCAATAATGCAAATTCTTGTTTTTGTGCATTGTGTAATCTTTTGTGAATAGAACTTATAACCATCGTGCCTCGTTCCATTAAGGCAACAGTTGTTCCTACAGGAGCATTTTGATTAATCTGAGCATCACCAATTTTTGAATCAGCTACAGAAACAAATCTCTTAGCTGCATCGACACAGAAACCTAAAAGAGCAAATAATGTTTGATCGGGTCCTTTGTAAGGAAGATTGATGAGAGCACCTTGAATCGTGCCACTCGGAGCATCCACATCTCTAAACTCACCGGGTTGTAAAGGTTGATCATCATCTCTAATACGAATGCCTCTTGCTTTAAAACCCGCAGGTAAATTACTTAGGGTTCCCGCATCAAGTAACTGACGCAAAGCGAGAGTAGCTGTTTTTGATAAGCCACCTATCATATGAATAAGACCAAAACCATAGAACCCTAATCCAGGAAGGAATTTGTAATGAACAAAATAAGCTTTCTTTCTTCTTAATGCATCACCTTGTTCATAATTTCTGTAGATAGATAATATTTTATTGCTACCTTCATCAATAGTTACAATATAAGGAAGTTTTTGCCCTTGTTCATCTTCATATCCTGGTAAGTCTAAATAACAATGACACTCATACAAAGTATACATATCAGATGTATAGCCACTTGATTTTGTACCTTCTATGGAATCATATTTGTCTTGGACTTGGTTATCATTATTGTATGGTTGTATTTCAACATCCCTATACAAACCAAATATTTGTTTTTTCTTTAACTCAATCTCATTCATCTTTATGATGTGTGTTACTCTTTCTGCATCATCTAAATAACTAGCACCATAAGTAACAACTAAATCTTCTGCGGGTACAAATTGAGAACGAGCTCTTTCTTCTGTTGAATCATAAAAAACTTTTCTAAAAGCAGAACCTGCCAAAGGTAAATAAAATAACATCTGGTCAGTTTCTGTTTCATAATCTTTCATCACATAAGTAATTTGATAATTCATATAATCTTGAACACGTTGTGCTTGTTCTTCTAACTGTTCATTAGATGCACCAATGATTGCTGTCTTAACAGGACCATTAGCAGGTAATAATTCTTTGTAAGCTTGGGATTGAAACTGTACGGCTGCTTCGGAGAGTACAGGATGTGTTACAGAAGAGGCCCCTCTAAATGGTCTTGTACGCTCTTCATATTTAAATCCTAAAAGATCTAAACCTTTTGTATATTGTGTTTCCCAATCTTCTCTAGAAGTTTTGTCATCTTCAATAGAGGACATTAGATCAATAGAGATATTATCTAAATCTTCATCAGTTAAATATTCTGCTAAATTAGAATTAAAATCTTCTTCGCCTAGTGGCTGTTCTGTCATGGGTTGCATATTACCCATATCATCTTCTACAAATTCTGTAATAACTTCTTCGGATCCTGGTTGAATAATCTCTAGTGGATCACCTTCAATTTCAATTTTATCTTCGTTATAATTTATATCGGTTGTTACTCTCTTATCAACTGCCATCATACATCCTTGTCTTTGGTCTTTTGTTTGGTTTCATTAATTCAAATCCACGTGGTCTAACTATTCTAACGGGCTTTTTCTTTTTTACGACTACTTTTTTCATTTTTTATTATTAATGGGCATTATACCAGATAAATTTTGTTTTACATAATTAGCAGCGTCTAAAGGGTCTGAGAAATTTTTTTTAGCTATGTCTACTAATAAATTATAATAACTGTTTGGAGAAAGTTTATTTCCAAAGGTTCCATAAATTGATTCAATACCCAGTCTTTCTTTATCGGCTGCTGCTTTTTCATCTTCAGGATAAAAAGTACTTGCTTCTAAATCAGGTATAGTTGCAATCTCTAAACCAACACCAATTCCAGGAAAGGCTAATTTTGTTCCTCCTGATAGAAGTGTAGAAGCTTTTCCCGAACCAATAATACTCATAAGAGCTGCTGTAAACTTAGCAATTTTTTTAGGTGCAATTTTATTAACGGACTCTTCCGCTAACTTACCTACGTTATAACTACCTTGTCTCCCCATCAAATCAGTCATAACTTCATCCACTATTTCTTTTGTTAATTTTTTATTCCAATATTTTGCAGAAATAAAAGTAGCTCTATCACTTAACATTTTTTTAATTTTATAGGGAGTGTATGGTTTTTTTGTGTCAGGATCTACTTCACCCATTAAATCAACTGCAAATTTGTCAAAATCATCTTGTTTAACTTTATCTACGTAATCTGCAATAGCCTTATCAAGGGATTTATTAAAATCTTTTGTTATATAACCTTCATTTTTTTCTAATGCTTTTGTAACTTCTGCTCTAATACCTAAATTTTCTTTATCAGGAATTTTTAATCCTGTGCTTTTTTCTGCATCAGGATCAAAATTTAAAGCACCACTTTGTTGGTATTCTACTGTTTTTGTTACATCGGAATAAGGTTTATATTTTTCTTTGTAATTTTTAACTACTTGATCTTGTAAAGCAATTACGTTTTGTGCTTTAGGTAAATAAGTTTTTTTAACTCTTTCATAATAGTCAGTCAATTCCTCTCCTGGTAATGGATCAGGTAAGAAAGATCCAGCAGGTAAACCTGCTTCAATATAAGATCGACTACCTTGTATAGCTTTTTCTAATTCAGGATACTTAGCAATAATTTCTGGTGTTAAAAAATCACCTGGTTTGAAACCATACTTTTTTGCAATTTTAACTGCCTCTTTAGTATTAGCAACTCCTAAGTAAGTTTTACCTGTTTTATTAATTTTAGTGCCTGTTGTTTTTTCTCTTAGCTTTCCCACAGGTTCATCTGTTAATCCAGCCTGTGTTGAGTAATCAAGCTTCTGTTCTTCCTCAAATAAATCTTTTATTGTAAATGGATTAACCTGAGAGGGTTTAATTCCAATTAGTTTTCTTATAAACTTCTGTAAATTAGAACCTATTCTTAAATCATCTTCAGCCATCAGTTATAATACTCATAATTCCTATATACTCTGCTATCATCTCGATAATCATCCTCGAGATCAACAAAGTTACCCGCACGGTAACGCATCAATGCCTGTGTCGTGCTATCCACATAGTCATCGTGTTCACCAAACGGGAACGCTGCGCATTCTTCAATTAACTCTTGCGACCATTCTTTATCCACATAAAATACTTTACCCGACTCAAAGATCGGTGCAATTGCGTTAACTCTTGACAACTTATCATTCCCTCTACTAGGTGTAAAGTTAGATATGGGTATTCCTAGCCTATTTAATTCTTGTGTCAAAGGAGCTCCCGATGCTTTTTGTTCAATGATAACTGTATCAGGATCCCAGTACTTATATTGATTTAAAGCAACTTTTTTCAATTCAGGAAAATCCCATCTTCCTTTTAAAGCATCGAGAAGCAAGACTCCTGTGCCTAGCATCCCTTCATGTTGGAACACACCCCATGTTGTAATAGCCGAATAGTCAGCTGTTTCTTTTTGGGAATAAGCAGTGTCATAGGATTGTATTTTATGAAGTAATGTAGGAAGAGGTTTTTTCCATTCTTTCCACCACTCTCTTTTTAAAATAGCCGTTTCTTCTGAAGTAGGATTCTGTTGATATTGAGCTTGCCATTTACTTTCACTAATGGCTGCTTTCACTTTTAATAATTCTTCTGCTTTCCAATACTCGGGCCAAACAGGATTACCACTGGGTAAGATAGCAGGAAACTCGATAACTTCCCATTTATCCCCTCGATCACTTTTTGCTTGAGCTCTGACTAACTGACCTGTCAAATCTTTCTCTGACCACCTCGTCATCACCACCACAATCGCACCACCGGGTTGTAAACGCTGACGAGGACCTGAGGTATACCATTCATACGCATTGTCCATGGCAGTCGAACTCATGACATCTTGTTCTGTATGGGGATCATCAATAATCAATAAATCCGCACCACGACCTGTAATCGCTCCACCTACACCCGCTGCGTAATATTCTCCCCCGTGATTGGTTTCCCATCGACCCGAAGCTTTCGAGTCAGTGGCAATCTGGACATCATAAAAGACTTGTTGGAATAAAGGATCATCGACTAAGTTTTTCATCTTACGACCGAAGCGTGTAGCAAGTTCCGAGTTGTGAGAAGTTTGAATTATTTTAAGTTTAGGATTTCTACCAATCATCCATGCAGGAAACAGATATGATGCAAATTCTGATTTTGTATGACGAGGGGGCATGTTGACAATCAATCGTTTTATTTCGCCTGTGGCTATCTTCTCAAACATCTCTGCAATTTTACGATGATGAGAACCATCGATAAACTCGGGCCAAACATGTTTGACAAAAGGAATAAATTTTTTCTCACAACTCTCTAAGAACTTTAATCGCTCTGTGATGAGTTGTTGTTCGAGTTCTTCTCGTTGAAGAGTTTCGAGATCCGTGTTGCTTGCTACTTGGTTCATTCTTGTATGTAGTTCATCACGAACTGTATCTTCTTGTTGCCATCTTCAATTTGTTTTGCAAAGTGGTCGAAGTAATCACGCATCATGTGGCAGAATTTTAATTTATGATGTTTACTGGTTTCAATCATATCCACCAGATTCTTGGAATCCGAATAAATAACCGCGTCAGGATGTAAACCAAAGTAATCATTCGTGTCTTGCATCACATCAAATATAATATGAACTTCAGGAACCAGTCCTTCTCTCTCTTCTGCTAATTTCTGTCTGCGATGAAAATCTAAATCAATGATCACGGAAGTTATCTTCCTTTGGTAAACCCAATTCCTTTTTTATAACCACTTGATCCAGTGGTACGAATATTTCTAGCTACGTTTTCTGCTACTTTACTTTCATAGCTTCCTAGTCCTGCTTTTTCAGCGGCTTGTAGAGGATTGTCGGGAACGTAGTTTCTTCTATTGCTATAGTCTGAGCGGAAAGGTTCCTTATTGGTTGATAAATCTGAAATACCCCCACCCCCTGTTTGTTGAGTTTCCATAGGGGCCCCAATATAGCCTCCCCCACTACCAGTTCCTTGATCCGTGGTTCCCGCTTGGGTACCTTGATCTTTCTTTTGAAAATATTTTAATACACCGAGTTTATCTTCAGCGCCATACTTCTTCCAATTCTCTAATGCATCGGGTCGAATCTTTCCTGAACGATCCACATACTTTGACCAAGCAGTCGGATTACCAAATAAATCTGTTTGGAAGAATTCTCCTTTAGTCGTGTAAGCAATTTGATCGAGATATTTCGCCAAGGCACTCGCATCACCGTACTTCTCTTGATACTGTGATTCAAAATATTCTTTAGGTGTTCCCCCTGACGATTGGATAGCTTGTTCTACCTCGGGTGATAATCTGTATTCTCCTGTTCCAGGAGAATAATCATAGCCCATGAATTTTCTAAACCCCGATGACTTTTCTGCGGGTGTGACTACTTGAAGGATACCTTGATTAGCTAGAGTCTCTAAAGCTTCTGCATTACGACCGCTTATCGCACCACGGGTCAAGAGTCCGAAGAGAGGATTTATTGCACCTACACCAAGAGTTACTGCTCCTTCAGCAGTTGGCAAAAGATTAAATGGTCCACCTGATGTAAGAGGACTAGAGCTTGTTATGTTTTCATAATTATTAACATCACTAGGATATAAAGCACCTGATAGTAAAGCTTTGTATGCACCTGCTGGATCCATCGGATCAAGCAAATATTTATACTCTCCTGTACCACCACCGAGTACAGGATCTTGTGTAAAGTAACCTTGTGGATTTATTTCTGCCATGATCAAAAAAATATATTAATACTAAACAGTTTCAAGTGTAAATGTTTGTGTGAATTAGGGCCTCTAGGGTAAAATAAAAAAAATGGGCTTAAAACTGGTCCCCCCAGTACCTGACCATTTGCTATGACCAGGGGCTAGGGTACCTTGTCGTGATTTGCATGGACCAAGGATCTCGCTCATCCAAATGACCCGGAGCTGCATTTTCTCCAGGCGATTTATTCCTGGAGAAGAACACCAGGTCACAAATTGCGACACTGATAATTTACTTATCAATAACCAATAACCTTTCTTTAATCTTATCTCGAATAGTATCGATCTCCGAATAACGAGATATCTCATCATCTAAATCCATGAATAGTCCGACCAGTTCCTCGTCATCTGCTGCACCAATTAAATTATTTAAATCGTATTCAGATGACTGGAGCCAACCACAAGCCTTGGACAAACACTTATCCAAGGCTAAATATTCTTTTTTAATATTCGTCATCTAATTTCTCCTTCCCTTCTTTTCTAATGTAGTAATTATAGTTTCTACCTTCACCGATTTTCTTAAAACAATTATCTAAAAAATTAGAAGCATCTTGATACTCTTGGAATTCAGCCAACCAAGTATCTTTCCCCTCAATTTCATCACAAACAACGCAGGTGCCTTCTTCAGTTCCTGCAGTAATGGATAATCTATATAAGTAAGTCATGTTAATATTCTCCTTTGGAAATACTTTATAGGAATTTTTGGGAAAAGTAAATTAGGGAGCAGACGCAGCTGCTCCCAAGGAGAATTAATTATTTATCTTTTCCTTCATTTTCGATTTTTGTCTGAATGAAGGTTTCTAATTGTTTGTAAAAATCCCAATCTTCAGTTGAGTTACAAATATGACCAAGCTGCACATACCAATGTGTCCATGCTCTTTTGAACTCTTTGATATCGGCAGCTGCTTCGCTGCTAATTGTTGCCATGTTCCTAAGCCTCAATTAAAGTTTGGTAGATAGCACTCTTCAAGTGTCTTGCTTCAGAGCCTCTGCCCAGTGATGTACGAGCCTTTTTAAAAGAGTCATTGTTACCATGAACAAAGAGGCTAGCTACAAAATTTAAAATATTCAGACCATAAATAGTATTGTCAATTTTATCTACTGGGTTTCCGTCATTATCATAAAGAGCAAACTTCCCTGAGCCTGCTACTTCGGTTGTAGTCACCTTGTCCAAGAACTCTGAAGGAAAATCAAAATTCTCAGCTACATATTTTCTAGATACTAATTGATGTCCGTCAAATATTTCAGAAAACAAAGACCAGTTATTTTTGATAACTTCTTTAACTTTGTTTCTTTCTTCTTCGGTTAATCGTCTTTTAGTCATGTTAATTTCTCCTATATTTTTAGAATAAAGTACCAAATAAAAGGAGCAGTATCAATTTAATAATACTGCTCCGTGTTTCATGCTTCTTGGCTCTAGGCTCTTGCATCAAGCAACCCTGAGTCTTGCCTCAGTAATCAAATTTAATTTATCCGATACCTCTTTAGGAGTAATTGGCATTATAGTTTCATCAATAAGACATTTCCAAGTTTCTTCGTTCTCTACATCTTCGAAGTTTTGTCGCTCTTCAACTGTAAACCTGACTCCACCCTCTGCTCTAGTGCCAAAGAAATTGATTTTATAAAGATACTCAATATCTCCATGCATTCCGCTAGTAAATTCGTAAATGGGTCTAGCTTCTCGGTACATGCTCGGCTCATGTTTTTGGCTCAAGAGCAATTCTAAAAACTCATGCAGATTTTTTGATTGGGCTAAGCAAGAGGCAATATTATAACCAGCTTCTTTAAGGTAGCCGTCATAGTGTCTATATAACCATATTTTAGTTTGGTTATTCGTCACAAAAATATTTGATCTTGTACTCATGTTAATTTTCTCCGTTTCTATTGTGGGAGATTATAGGAACTTTAAAAAATTATCAAGTTTCAAAAAATCTTTTTTCACTGGCTCTAGTTCCATGATGCACGGCACACGATCAAAGCCAAGAGAGATCAGTTCCTTACCTCTGTTTCCCTCAAAGAGTTTAAAGCTTCTCGCTTCTAGGCTCTCGACTATATAAAAATTTATAGGACATTTTAAAAAGTGATTATAATTCCAAGATATTTGAAGTGGTGAGATAATAACTTTTTTCATCTTACTACATTTAAATTCAAGCCAAAAACATTTTCCATTGTCATAGAAGCCGTAGATATCGGGTACTCCCCTTTTAAGATATAATTCCATTGGAGTAGTTTCGGCAGTAAGATTTTTGATTATTTTAGCTTTGAATTTATTTTCAGGTTTCACTAGGGCTATAATAACCCTAGTGATAAAAAATCAAGTTTTAATTTTCAAATATGATTTGATTAGTGGAGAGATCAATCAGGGCTAATTCATCATAACCCTGATCTATCCATTCTTGAAGATGTATTAAGGCTCTTTGAAGATTATTATAATAATCATCACATGCACCCACCCAAAGAACATATTTATAATTAGTCTTTTTAGGTTTCTTCATCAGTTTGGGCTAGGTATTTTAGCCTGAGGTAATGCATTGAAATCGTCAATCAAGATATCCAACCAACCTTTGACATCTTCGATAATTTCAATATTAGCCCTGATTATATTAGCATCATCAACTGGAATACTAAAATGGACTGGACTATTGTTATGGTCAGGAAGAGCCTCTAGCATAACCTGATTAAAAGTCTTATTAAATTTAAGCCTGATAGCTTTTTTATTTAAATAGCATAAATCAGATTTAGGTAGATAAGTTATATCAACTGTTTTATTTTCCATGACACATCTCCAAACACTCTTCCAAAGTATATTTATCCTCAGGAAAATGAATATCTCTTTCCAAAGGCATGTTAAAAGGTGGCACTTTAAGTTCTTCTAATTCCCAAAGAGCAATACTACCCATTTCAGGATAACCAAGATCAGCTACTCCAAATGCAATCCTATCCTCAGGATTATACTCAGAGAGATACCAAGTTCCTCTACCATAAGGATTGAAAATTTTAGCAACAACTTTCATATCCTCTATTTCTCCATTATTAGCCTCTTGTAAATGATGATTAGCAATTAGCTTTTCTTCTTGTGATTTAGTTAATAACTTCATTGTTAATTTCTCCATTTCTAAGGAAATTTATATCCTAATTATCTAGGATAAACAACTTTTCTTTTAGCTTTGATATTTTATTAAAGAATACCACCAAATTCTCCACTAGGTATTTCCTCTTGGTGTTAAATTCATAATTGGTATTACTAATTTTAAACCTGATTGGCTCGTCAAAATTATTAACTCTTTTATTGGTAATAGACATAATCAGCATTAGTAGTTTTTTTAATGTATTATATTTATCTTTGTTTTTACAACTAATCTTTAAATACTCTATTCGCTCTTCAAAAGAATAGTTTTTAGTCCTACAAAAAATTATTCTCTTTCTCAGGGTATCGTAATTATCAGCTAATATTTCATCTGTTTCAGTCCAGTCAAAAGGAACAGTTCTTTCTCTTTTTGGGAGTTCTTTTTCTCTTTCTTCATTATAACCACTAAGATTAATTAACTGATCTTTTTTTCTATCCTGATCACAAAGCAAAGGCTCTTCATCAGGTCTTTCTTCAGGCTCTTCTTCCTCTTCCCAGTCATCATCTTCTTCTTCCTCATCTTCTTCATAAGGATTACTGTCATCATCTTCATCAGGTAATTCCAAAGGTTTATTTAATTCTTCTTGTTCCTTTTCAAATTCCTGTTCATATTCTTCGTCTAGTTCTTCCTCAGGCTCTTCCTGAACTGGCTTAGATAATTTATCTACCAGTAAACTAACGGCTTTTGTCAAAGTAGATATTTCTTGCTCCAAATAAGCTACTCTTTTTGAGCCTTCAATCTTGATTTGAATATCCTGAATTTTTTTGTGTAAATCTCTAGCAAGTACCATTTTCTAAATCCTCAGCTATTCTATCAATACATGAAAAACAAAAAACATTATCGTCAATATTAAAATTATGTTTTTTTTCGTATTGTATAATTTTTCTATCATCACAATCAAAATCTTCAGTAGAATAATACATAGCTTCTTCTTTCCTTTGATTATCTGCTCCACCCAAATCAAAATAATCTTCACATCTAGTACATTCTCTATATGAAAATGGCTCTTCTGTTAATTCTTCTTGGGTGCTTTTGGAAAAACTATCAAACATTTCTTTAGGTATCATACACAAACCTCATAAAATTTATGACTATTCACTTTTACATATTTCTGTATCCACTCATGTTGATATTGAAATTTATCTTCAAAATAAGATATTTTTTCTCTAGCTTGATCTACATTCCATTTGGCTTGTTCGATCACATACTTGGGTTTTTTTTCTTTAACAAATTTTTCGTAATATTGCTCAGCTACTTTAAGACTATCCTGTAATGCCATTCGCAACAAAGCAATATCCCCTATTGTTAGATCAGGTACAATTAAAATATTATCTTCTTTATGATAGTCAGGTACATATTTTAATGTTGTATTCATATTTCATTTCTCCCCATGATTTTGTTGTATTCAGATAGTTCAACCTTTTCGTCAAAATAAGTAGGAAAAGTACGGAAGTGTCCGTTCTCATCTTCTTTAATAATTAATTCTCCCACTACATATTTTGTTTTAGATTGTATTAACCATGAGGGTATAGCTTCTTTGATTGGTAGTCTTTTGATTGTTTTCATGTTTTTTCTCCCAGTATTTTTATATCACAATTTAGTCATCTTTAAAAATATTAATTCCTATCATTATAAGAATAATTAGGACAATACTTATGATAAAGAATATAGTCATTATATTTCCACTCCATTTAAAACCCATTTACAATCGTCTGTATAAACTGCATCAGGATACTTGGCTTTATATTCTTCTATTTCACATTCAAAACATTGATAGCCATTATTGAAATCACAATTTCCACATTCAACTGCTTCTAATTCTATTTCTTTGTGAATACAATCTCGATCTATCTCTTCCCAAGTAAAGTCATTCAATGGGCTTTCCAGTAGTTCCCTAGCTTCTTCTTCACTATCAGCTTGTATCTCAGCATCATACCTAATATTAGTCCTCTCCAATAAACTAAATCTATATGTCTTTTTCATTCTTCTTCCCCTATGTCATATCCACAATTAATTAAATGCTCTTTAAATTCTTCATCAGATAAATCCTTGATCATATCCCAGTAATAATCTCTTAATATTTGAGCAATAAATTTATGATCTTCGAATGCACCCTCTACTTCGGTATCTACATATTCCCCTCTAGTAATCATTCTTCCCCCTTTTTAAAAAACATAATTTTTAACATCTACTTTTGTCCACTTCTTCTCACCTTGTAATTTATATTTTAATTTCTTTGGATACTTTCCCCAGTTATTAAAAAAATCATCACAAGTTTTTCTAACGAAGTAATCAGAGTGGTGGTATTCATCAAAATCATGTTCAGAGAGTAATGTGTGAATATCATCATTAGCTTCTAAAAATATCTTGTAAATACCCTCACTCTTTTCTAACTCACTCGGAATATACATTAGGATATTATAGCCCCTGTGTGAGCATCACGATCAATTCCTAGATATTCTTTTTCGTAAATTACATCTAAGTTTTGTCTTTCTAGTTCTCTCCAAACTTCACCTTTTATGTTGTCGGAAAGTTCACTAACAATATAAGAAAGTTTTTTTAAATCTTTCTTCTCTACTGTTTTTTCGTGATAGTCATCTAATTGACCAGTCAGTTCTAAAAAGTCTGAAATAAAGTCAAAAAAGATTTTTCTATGAGTTTTTTCTAACTCACATTGTTTTATTAAGTGATCGTAGCTATACATAATTTTACTCCATTTATTATATCTGGGATATTATAGGATTATCTCTCCATAAACAAGAGATTTATCACATTTATCCACAGAGGTAGGTCTAGGAAAAGTCAGACTAGTTTCCAATAATTCCCTATGATTATTTTTTTCATAACACTCATCAAAATTAACAATGAAAGATTCTATCTCTTCTGTGTGATAAAAAGTATAAGCCTTATCTTTTAAAGGATGCCAAAAATGTGTTCTATCCGTTTTAACAGAAATCACATCAGGTCTATTCAATCTTAAAGGGTATAGAACATTTACATAGTCATCATCAGGTCTAGTTCCTAAAAACTTTTCTAATAAAGCTAAAGCAATAGGACAACATCCTGTCGTAGCTTCACCCAATATGTAATGAGCCTCTCTTATATTTAATTCAAACATTATTATTCCTTTCTTTAAAAAGTAATTCTCTTAACTCAAAAAATATTTGATCTAAAAAATTAATTCCTAGATCATATTTATCTACTAAATCAGAAAAATCATTAACCGACATTGTTGAAAGTTCATCTGATATTTTATCTAAGGCTTCATCCTTCTTTATATCGTTCATTTATTCTTCCTTTCTACTACTAGCTTATGTGTGTAATCTTCTTCACTGCTAGGATTTACTGTGATTACTAAATTGTTATTAGTAAACTCTTTAGATACTTCTAACCTTATTGAATATCCCTTAAAGGTTAGCCAAGATATCTCTTTGTCTATATTCTCGACATCTTTAATCATTTTTTTCTCCCTTTATTTTTTTAGCTTCAATGATGAAGTAAACATCATCTTGATTTGGTTTATCTATCGTATGACAAAAGAATTCATACTCAGGATATTTTTCTTCTAAGTACAGGGCATAATAATTATAAAAAGTTTCATCATCATCACCCAAGTTAGTAATAAAGGTATCAAAGTCCTCTTCGTCTTTTATTTCAGTCAAACCATCATACTCCCAGTTTTCCTCCTTGATATAATATTCAGCGAAACTTCTCTCATCTTCGTCTGCATAATTAAAGTCGTAAATACTATCCCATTCACCAAAAACATTTAATTCGGTATGGATAGGATGAACTTCTTTGTAAGTTTTTAGTTCCATTATATTTTCCTTCCTCGCATAGCCCATTTAGGAGTATTTAAATTTTCAAACCAATCTTTAACAGTAGGAATAAAACCTAAATCTTCCATAACATGTTGCTCTGCTATTAATCGAACAGGAATTTCTTTTCCTGTCGAAATTGTAATTGTCTTACCAAACTTTTCTTCACACCAATAACAACCTAAGGAGTGGTGTTTTAATGCTCGGTGATTTTGAAAAGCATAGTGAGATTTAGTATCATCAAACCAATCATGGATAGCTTGATAATCTTCAGGAGTTCCCCCAAACTTTTTAGAGGAACTCAAAGAGTGATGATAAGGATGTGCCATTAATACTCTTCGTTCCCACTTTCACTATCACTAAAGTATCTAGTGTATTCATGAGAAATTACTTTTTTGTCATCCATACAATTAAATTCAAATTTACCTGATTGTCCGTCATTAATTTCCCAACCACCATGATTAGCTTCCAGTAAATCGTAAACACAATCTTCCAAGTAAACTATAACTTTTTCTATTTGACTAGTTGTGTTCTCTATTAGTTGTTTATCTTCATCCGTCATCTTTTCTGAAAAAAGAAATTTTTTATCTGCGTAGGCACCTAAATAAATGAAATGATTGTTGTCAGATAAATTAAAGGTGTAATCATCTATGCAACCACTATCACTGCTACCCGAGTAAGCTACTTCGACAGAAGTAATATTTTTGCCTAAGTTAAAATTTAAATAATTAAGCATTTCAAAAATTCTTTGCTTATTAACTTCTGCTCTAACAGAGGCTTGTTCTTTTCTTTTTTTCCACTCAGCTTCCCAATCATTATTGACAATCTGATTGATGACTTCTTCTTTATTAGTTTGTGTTGTTTCCGACATAATAATACTCCTATATTAATTAGTTAGGAGATTATGGGATATAAATTAAATTGTCAAATAAAAAAAGCCCACCTAGTAAAAAGTGGGCTTTATGTCAAAGTTAGGAATTAAGCAAGTAATATCAAATTATATTAACTTTTCAATGAGTCTTGCTATCTTTTTTAATAACCATTCTAAAATCATATTTGTTTTGCCTCTTCTATTCTAAATTCTTCTATTTTAATAGATGTTGGAGATATCTTATCCTCTCCCTCATCAATTAATCTGTTTCCATTTTGTTCAACCTGTATGATTGCACCAACTTCAGTATTATCTTCCACAGTATAAACTTTGGTATATGCTTCATAAACATAGACCTTGTATTTTTTCTTAACCGACATCTATGAAGTTCTCCAAAAATATCTTTATTCTTTCTTTAATATCTTCATATTCCTCAAACGCAGGGGACATCTCATCTATTTCAACTCTGTCCTGAGAAACTTCTCTGATTAATTCTTGTAGCTTTTCATCTAAAAGTATTTCTAAATGGTCATTAAAAAATTTACTCATCTTTAACCTCTTCTACACTTTCAACAAAATACCACTCTTTTTTAACTTCATTATCTTCACCTGATACTATGCCTATACCATTTTCAGCCTTATGTTCAGCTTCATCACGATCATTAGCTTCAATAATAAGATCATACCAAGTTTTGACATATACTCGTGTTTTGTAGTGTTTCATTTGATCTCCTATTAAAAGTGCTAAACCCTACTCAGTGTAAAGAAATGATTAACCAAGGAAGGAACTGAACAAGGTTTAGCGACTTGCAGTTTAAGTTTGCTTTTTTTAAAGTGGTTGTGAAAAACTTAGAGGCTACCTCTGAAACCAATCCACCCATGAAGTAAAAAGACATCACAAATATTTGAACAATTTTGCTAGTAGTTAAAAGCGAGGAGAAATTAACATAAGATGTATTGTTCAAATTAAAAGATCGACCAGAGCTCAAGGGAGTTCCAACCTGTGCCGACCACATTGGAAATGTGTTTTGATAACTTTTGATTGTGTCTTTTCTCCTTTCTGACTTCATAAATATTTTTGTATTATAACTTTATGGGATTGTCAAACTAATTTTTTAAAAAAATTAATTATTTATTTAGGATAAAAGTATTAAATGTCAATTTTCTATTTCTTTAAATTCTGCGTCTTGAATTAATTGATTTTCTTGTCTGTATTTTTCTAATTTTTCTCTGAGTTCTTTTCTCGACATGTTGTCCAGTGAAGCAGTCACTACTTCTTTTCGATCTACATAAAATCCACCCAGTAATCCTCTTCTATACTCGGCATTAATTGCAGCACTGAACTGGTCTTTCTCAATAGCCATATCCCTTAGTCTTGCTAGTTCTCTTGCATGTTTCATAAATTCTATTTTAGCTGATTGGGCATAGTCTTTGGTTAGGGTATCAATATATTCTACAACCCTAGGAAACATCTTAGGATTTTGTAAATTACAAGCTATCTGAGTTGCACTGTGTTCTGAGTACCCTGCCAGTTTGGCACACTCAGTGGGAGTGGCTCTCCCATTTTCTTTAACAAGGATTTGTGCAAAGGCTCGTTGCCTTCTGGTCAAACCATCTTCTTCTACTACATCACCTAATCGTTTAGACATTCACATTCCTCTATTTCTTGTGCACACAATGGGCAATATTCAAGTAGTTCGTCAATAAAATCAAGCATTTTTATTTATCCTGAAGTAATGAAGTAAGGCTAAAGTATTGGCTAAGTAATGGCTAAAACCATTGAAATATATATATAATATATACATCATTACTCCATTACGTGAAAAAAATGAAATGAAAAAATTTTTTATATAATAATAGTTATAAAAATAACTATATATTGTTTTTCTTTTTGAAGTCATCTATCTCTTTGCTAATTTGATTAGCTTAGTTAAGCTATTTATTGTTTCCTTCATTTTATTAGCTTCTTGATCCATGTTCCGTGTTTCATAATAATTTAATAGTTCTATAGAGCTTGCAAGTCTTTCTTTTAAATCATCCCTTTTCTTGTTTTCTTCCTCTGTATCATACATAATATCAAACTCAGATTGTTCCAAGGCTTTAGGATTGTAAGCCTCTCTATTGGACAATTCTTCGTTAATTGCATCCAATCGAGCATGAGCCAAATACATTCTTCGGGTATTCATATCTAGTTTATTGTTCCATTTTTTGGATATTAAATCTCTCGGAGTCAAATCCTGGGGCATCTCTTTTACATTAGACAAAGCATTTTTCCAGCGTTGTGGGCTAAAGGTAGAAGTAGGATCATTAAAAGCATTAAAATAATCTCTTCTTTGTTTATTGAGTTCCTCAGTGGATAATTGGGACATTTCTTTTTGCAGATCAATATCGGTAATAGGTTTTCCTGACACAGTATAAGAAACAATATAAGGTTTCTTTTCTTCTACTTTTATTTCAGTAGTCTTAGGGGTCCCTGACTTTTTCTCTATCTCTTTTGCAATGTCATACAGTTCACCTAAAATATCAAAAGGCAATCCAGTTGTGGGATGTCTAGGTGGCTCGGGCTCAGGAGTAGGTCCTAGTTTCGTGTCACTAGATTCCTTGACATTCTTCTTATCTTCTTTTTCCTTGTTACCGGTAGCCATAATCGTTGTTTGACTACCAATTTCTGCGTTCGCGACACTGGGAACATTTAACAAAAAGCGTAAATAAGGTGGGAGAGGAAGTATTTTATCTTTAAAATCAGCCATATTAATCCTCGTATAAAGGTTTATTGACCTTTCTTCTTGCATTTATTAAATCACTAAGCATTTGACCAAGCTTATTAGCTTCCTCAGGACTGTCTAAAGTGATAAAATCACCCTTCTCAATAGCATAGTCCATGGCTTGATCACCTAGGTCCACGAGTTTACCCTCAATCATCCTAATAGTAGGGTATAAAATTTCTTTCCCCTGGAACTCATTTGACTGAGTAAAAACCGTTTTACCATTCATTTCTGGAGTTTTTGGATTTAAGGCTCTTTGGACCCACTCTAAGTTCATTATGGATTTTAAATCTGCCATAAATACCCCCTAAAAACAGGTTTTAAGAGCCGTAGAAGGCATCTTTACTTCCCCTTGAAGGCTTTACCGTACCCTCTTGAAGCTAATCTTCCTGCCACTATTGGTTTATTGCTTCGTGATGCAGGTTTATTTCTTTTTGTAGCCATGCCACCACTCTTCATTTTCATAACGGCACCACCATTTTTGCCTTTGGAAACAGAATCTCCTTTATTTTTTAAAGCATTAATTTTAACTTTAAATTCATCAAAGTCTGCCTGATTATTAATATCTTTCCAACTATCCACACCCATTTCTTTTTCAACACTGTTAATAATAGAAGAATCATACCCTGATAAACTACCACCAAAGGTTAAAGTTTTATCGAGCCATAGTCCTATCTTATCTACCAAACTTGATTTTTTATTTTCGTCAGCCATTATTTTTTCCTCATTATCTTTCCGTATCCCCTCGTAGCTAATTTACCTGCTACCTTAGATTTACTTTTAGGTCGGTGTACCATACCACCCTCAGCTTTCTTTAATGAAAACATTTTTTTTATTTTTACTAAAAGACCTTCATCTTTTTTAGAAGAACCCTCACCAAAGATTTCTCGGATAGCATCATCGACATTTTTATAGTCATCTACCTTAACATCTTTTAGTTTCTTATCATCAGCCATTATTTTTTCTTTTTAGATTTTTTCATCATCTTGAAATCAGCACCGGTGATCTTGCCATCTTTGCTTTTATCCAATTTCTTTTGATTGCCCACCAGGCCACCTAATTTCATACAAATACCAAAGTCATTACGCATGACTTATTAGTACCATTAATGCAAGGTTTTTTCTATAATTTTTTTCTTGACACAAGAACAGGGAAGTACTACGAAAGTTTCCCCAAATTCGACAATAGAATAGCCCTCTCCTAAACAGAGAGAGCAATCCTTAACTATCTTGTTGCGTTTTCGTGAGGGAGATATTTTTTTCCTGTTTTCAGCCATGCACTTTTACCTAATGCAATACACTGTTTTAAAATAGTTTTAACAGGAAGCCCTGTGGTTTGTCTTATTTCTGCCACGATTGCATAATCTTCTAAATCAGCCGCTAGGGATTTATATTTGTTAATATCAGTCATTCTATAATCCTTTCTTTTATTATTTATTTACCTGCTTCTCCCCATGTCTTGCCTCTTCTCTCATTAACCACACTGGGAACTTTTAATTTATCAACACAGTTTTCCATAATTTCCTTGACTTTATCAACTTCTTGGGAGTTTTCAAGACTAATATCTAATTCGTCATGAATAGCAATCTCAGGAATAAAACCTTCTTTGTATAAATCTAGCATAGCTTTCTTTGTTTGATCGGCTGCACTGCCCTGAATTAATCTGTTTAAAGCTTTAAAAGTATAGGCTCTACGAATATCATTTCCATATTCTATTTCTGCTTCTTCACGAGGAAGTGGTTTAGAGATACCCCATCGATTGGGTTCCCATAAAGGAAAGCGACATTTTCGACCAAGTAAAGTTCTGATATGTCCATGTTTACTAGCCGTACGAGAGGCAATTTCTTGCAACTCTTTTACAAAGGGAACTGTTTGATGATACTTGTTTAAAATAACTTCAGCATCACTTACTTCTAATCCTAGTTCAGTGGCCATCTTTCCTTTACCCATGCCATACATAATACCTAAGTTAATACTCTTTGCTTCATTACGACTAATGTTTGCCATGTCAGCCACCATCTGGTGAAAGTCTACATCTGCACCTTGATTATATTGTTCTTCAATTTTATCACTGCCTGTGAGTCCACCTTTAGAACTCAAAGCATAGTGAACCAAGATGCGTGGTTCTTGTTGCGAGTAATCAAACACATGCCACTTCTTTCCTTCTTCAGGAATAAAAATATTTTTAATCATGTCCGCAATCACTTTGTTGCGTGCCGGCATTTGTTGGAGATTCGGATTCTGATAACTCATTCGACCCGATACAGTGCCACCACTTTCACTTCGTAGCTGATTGATTTCAGCATGAATTTTTCCTTTATAAGTATGTTTCTTTATAGTTTCGAGAAACGTGGTGCGTGCTTTATTAATCTCTCGACATTTTACCACTAACTGAGGAAGCTCGTGAACATGAGTTGATAAAAAATTTTTCGCAAAACTCGGTGCCTCACTTTTCGGAGTTCGATCATAAGGAATACCTAATGCATCAAAAGCTTTCGCTACCGAAGCGGCCGCCCATATTTCGACATCGACACCTGAGAGTGATTTAATTTGTTTCAGGATATTTTTTTCTTCGGCTAAAAGTTTTTTCTCCAGTTGCTCTAAATTCTTTTCATCGATACAGACACCTTTTTTCTTCATCGCATAAGTTAAAGGAATGAGATCTGTTTCCAGTTCTAAGATGTGACCACACTCTTCTTTTTCTATTTCGTGTTTAAGTCGATGGTAGAGTTTAAGCGTGAGCAAGGTGTCTTGTTCTGCGTACCCGCCGACATACATCGGTGGCAATTTGTACATTTCGGCTTTGGCGTCAACCCCAAATTCCGCAGCAGCTTCCTGTAAAGCCGTCTCATTTTTCGTTTCACCACAGTAATCATAACCCAGTGAATTTAGATTATACCATCTACGATTTTCGTCAATAAGAGGAGCCATGATCATTGTATCATGAACACGACCATTGAGGGTAAAACCCTCCGCCTCTAACCACCCTATGTCGTAGGAGGAGTTGTGGAAGAGTTTAGGGGTATCAGAGGCGAAGATTTTTTGTAAAGGTCCACGTATAATTTCTAAATCAAAATTACCACCGCCTTCATGACGGATAGGGAAATATCCCTTCCAGCCATCTACAGCGATTGCAATTCCAGCAACATAACCATCATTTCGACAGTAGCCTGGACCGAGGCTTTTAATATTTGGATCACAAGTTTCCACATCGATACAGATCATTTCTGCATCAGCAAGGTTAGGTACTTCTTGTGGTGGCACCCACTCAGGGGGTGTTTGAAATGGTTTCGGTTTATCCTCGGACATTGTTTACCTTTTTGTTTTTAAAGAACTCTTTATTTAAAACACGAGTGATAACTTGTTCCTCTCTTTTTAATTCTTCTGATTTCTTACCATCTCGATAACCGAGATTATAAATCATGGTAAAATAAACTTTAAAAGTTTGGTAATTTTCTTTTCGTATGGATGTGAACAATTCATCCTTGGTGTAGTCTTGTAAAGATTTAGGTTTCTTCGGCATCGTCTTTCTCCTTTTTAAAATGTTGTTGAATAGCTAAACTAATATCTTCATGTAAGACAAGTAGTTGGCCAATAGGTAATTCCACAGGGGAATGTTTGTTTTCATAAAAATCATAAACTTCTTGGTCTGTTAAGGACACATAAAGTTTACCATCTTGATAAACAATTCTCATTGAAAGATCTCCGTAAATTCTTTGGAGCTATTACTACGAATTATATGTAAAGATTTTTTGGCACGTGTTGCACCAACATAAAAAACTCTTCTCTCACTATCACGATTAGTCATAAAGTTATTATCGGCCTTACGAGAAAGATCGGTTAATAACATCACATGATCTGCTTCTCCCCCTTTGGCTCCATGAATCGTAGATAGTTTTATTCTGGGTTCTTCTTTTAATTCATTCTTATTGCGAGATAAAATAGCACGCAAATAAATTGTACGAGTGTTGGGAACCTTATCCAAAGCATATTCCCATGGCATATTCGGTTTAGCTAATAGTCCATACTTATCTCTCAATTCTTCATAGGTAAATGTTTGCCCAGGCATGACCTGAACATTCATTCCTTTAAAACCTCTTTTCACATTAACACCAACGGACATGTAATAATAAATAGATTTGACTTCCTCTAAGTTTAATTCTTGTCTAGTTTGTAATTTGTACCAAGCAAAAACGGCTGTATATAATTTAGAAGCAATGGAAGGTTGATTACCTCTAGAATAGAAATGTCCATACTGTCTTAGATCATGTTCTATCTGGTCTAATAAATAATTTGTTCTTGCTAAGATTAACCATTGTCCATGATCAAAACTATCGGTAGATAATCGATAAGCATAACTATTGGTAAAGCCACGATAATTTCTCGGTTTCCATAATTTAGGCTGACGATGACTAATGCGTGATATTAAACGATCTGCTATATAATGTGTTGTTTTAGGAATACGATACGACTGTTCTAGTATTTCTTTTTCCCAATCTTTGGCATCAATTAATCGAGAAGGATCAGCTCCAGCCCAATCAAAAATAGCTTGGTCATCATCACCTGCTAGATAGATCCTTGATGCGTGTTTCATAATTTTATCAATCACTTTCCATTGTAACCATGACATGTCTTGAGCTTCATCCACAATGAGTACTTCTAATTTAGGAGCCGTTCCTTCATTCACAAAGTCCACTAAAAGATCTGTATAATCTTTTACATACATGGTTTCTTTATATTTAATCAATGACTTGATGATGTATTCTGTTTTGGGAAATCCTCCATCTAGCTGACCAAAGCGATTGTATTCTTGTTCTAATGTAGTTCCCCTAGCCCTTGAGAGATCGTAAATATGGAGATGTTCGTTATTATGTATAGAAACGCCGATCTCATCAGCCGATGTGACCGAGACTAGGGGAACTTTTATTAATTCCGACAATTCAGAATAATGAGCCGATTTCATTATTTCATCTTGAGAATAATTCATACTTTTAAAAACAAAGGAATGAATTGTACGAAACCAAGGTAAATCTTTTTTAGTAATTTTAAATTTTGTACAAGCACGATGGATAGCTTCTTGTGCCGCTTTACGAGTAAAAGCTAAATAAGCAATACGATCAGGGGGAACACCTTTGGCTAGTTCTTCTTCTACAATTTTTAAAAGGCGTGTTGTTTTGCCTGTGCCGGGGGGACCGAAGATTATTTTTCTAGACATAAACCATTATCCAATACAACTTTTTCTTCTGTTTCAATCCAGACACGAGCTCCACAAGGAAGAGGTTTGTCAGGGCTATAAATTACTTTCGAGGGTCCTTCAATAATGACTTCGTGAGCATAGTTATTTGACTTAGATGTCTTAACTGTAATAACGGGTTCTTTCGTACCATTCTTTTTATTTGATTTAATCTTGTGTTGATTAATGTGAATTCTTTTTTTCATACTATTCTACAATCTCCTTCGGCATCGACATAAATGAATTTTACACCCAACTCCTTCTGCCTGTCATTCTTTATTCGATAAATAATTCTTCCTCTCATCTTTTTTGTCTTGACTTCATCGCTATACCTGTTTACCGACTTCACATCAAACAAATGGACTTCTTTATCTTTCAATGCAACCAAATCAACTGGGCCTACTTTGTAGATATTGTCAAAAACTATATAACCATTCTCTGCGAGCCAGAGGGTTGCCATTTGATGACTAATTACCCCTTTTAGATGGGTTCTAGGGATCACAGTAAAGCCTCCGATCCATCATCCATATCAGGAACCGAGAAGCTTGTTTCGTGTGACCTGTCGTGAGGAACCATCCACACAAATTCTGTTTTATTGTTTATGGATAAACGATGATCGCCCCCTCTTCTTTTAAGTCTAATGTGAGCAGCCATTTCGGTTGTTGTCATACCTTTAAACTTTTTCTTTTCTTCTAAAAAGTTAATCAAGAATTCCATTTTAAAGTAAGCTTTCATGACACCTGATTTTTCATCTTGTTCATATAAAACATTACCTAGTTTTATTTGTTCACGACTATCCGCCATGGGTGTTTCATCTAAGAAAGAATTTAATAAAGAATCAAAACGACCTGCTTTTGTAATCTCTCTCGGCATCTCTATTACTTGAACCTTACTTAATAATTCATTTAGGAGTCTAATCCATTTCTTTTGAGCAATAGGTTCAGGAAAAGGAATGACGTTAATCTCATCAATACATTTCTTCATAAATAAAGACTGGGAATATAATTCATCGGTGCTCAGTTCAATAGGTTTGCCATCGATGTTCATAAACCAAATAGATTGATCGGATTGAAACTTTCTTAAGTCCGATAATTGAGAGGCATAATCTTCTCCAATACCAAATTTACGAACACTACACTCTGTGGAATTACAATGATTACACATAGGCGGAACTTTACATTTATATTGATAGTCTTGTTTCTTATGCTGATTAATTGTTTTCATGACTTGAGCAGAACTTAAAGGGGGTTTCATATAGTCACGATTAAACTCATCCACTTTTAAGGCCCATTCATTCTCATCTGTCCATTTCTTTTTTGCGTAGACTGTATATTGATATAAAGCTTCATCACGACCACCTTCAGGAATACCCAAACTCATCATGGTTTGTAAACAAGGTGGTCCATCCGATATCTCTTCATTTTCTTTCTCTTTAATTTTTGCTTTAAGTTTTTTAAAATCTTCTACCTTAACTACAACTTGATCGTAGTATTCTATAAACTTATCAATCGTTAAAGCATTACCACTATCATCATAGGCATAGCGAGTAGAGTTTTCTCCTGCAAAGTAAGGGAGATTTAAAAAATTACCTGTATCACCACGATCAACTTTTATTTCAATTTGTTTGGGGAATATTTCACAGGATGCATAACCTAAATTAGAGGCAAACTCTTGTAGTTTTTTTCTCATCATAACGGCAGGAATAAAATCTTCAGTAAATAAAAATAAGTGTGCACCACCTGATTTACTTCTAAAGACAACTAAAGGAATCTTTTTACTTTTAATATCTTTGGCGATTTTTTTATGATCAAGGGGGTATGTATCGACATCAATACAACCCCACTTACATTTACTTTCATCATTAATAGGTATAACCCCTAACGATGCTCCTTCTCCTTTTAAATGTTTTTGCCATAATTCATCAGTAATAGGTTCTTGTATAACCTTACCACTACCTTTGATCTTATTCTTATCAGAAACTTCTCCTGAAGAGATAAAGATACCATGGGCACGATTTTGGCCTTCAAATATTTTTTTAAATTTGTCTAACATTTAAAAGATAAGGGGGCGGTAGAAAGGAGAAATTGAAAGGAAACCCGCCCCATTAAAACTATAGCATACTTGAATCGTCAGATGCACTACTTTCTTGTATATGATCATCCTCAGGTTTAGCTTGCACTTCACCCTTACGCACAGAGTGGGCTAAATTTTTAGCAGTCGTCAGTACCGAGCCATCATTTACTTGTTCTGCTAAATTAATTACCCATCCAAACCATTTATTTTTCTCATTTGTTTCAGGGTGACTGGAGAGTCTGTATTTAAAAGCATATGAAGGGGGATTAAATATGCCATTCTTGCCCTGAAGTGTTTGAGATTTTATAATGGTATTCCACTGTTTAGCTTTTTTAAATTGGGTGGAGTACATTGTTATAGTAGCTGGTTTCCAACTACCATCATTGGATTGATACAATACATAAAAGTTTGCATCCGTTCTGATATAGTTATCAGTTAGCTTTCCGTTATCGTCAACTAACCAATCTTTTGATCCATCTTTTTGTGTCTTAGTTAAGATTTCACTAGTGGAATCATGCGAAGTGACAAAGCCACCTTGATCTTTTACCCACTGTGTATAGTTCTTGTCATATAAACAAGGAACTACTAATAACTCATCCCAAACTTCCAAAGTAGTGTCATTGTAAATATCACCATCTTTTGTTCCTTCAGGTGCATTATCATCCACTCTTTGTTTTATTTTAAGTCTAGGTATTTTTAAATCATCTGTGGAGACATTTTGCATACCATCTCCTGCATTTGATTCTAAAAAGTCAGCAATATTAACTGTGCTAACTGCGGTGCTAGAAGCTTCTGCTAGTGCACCTTTTTTCTTTGGTTTTGATTTAGGCATTAAACCTCCTTAGTTTTGAACCCTAGTTTTTTTACCAATGTAAATATTAAAGGTATCTTCTGGTACGCTGATACCTTTTTTAATCAATTCCTTCATAGTACTTTTTAATGTACTAGGATGGATAGATTCTTGATGCGTGACTGGTAAGCCTTCATTCGACAGTCGTTGTTTCAAAATCATTGCATCTGCATCCTGTGTTTTATCAAAGTGTACAGAGATCTGATTTTTAATAATCGAACCATGTCCATTATCTCTTAACCAATCATAAGCTAAAGGTTTTTTCTCTTCCGATATATGTGCATACACATTATCCACAATGGATATTTTAACCCCATTGTCTAATTTAAGTTGTTCCAGATTTAAAGAAAGCATAGCTTCAGGTATTATTTCTTCAGATAACTTTTTAATTTTATCTTTAATATCTTTTAGCTCAGCTTCTTTGGCTTCTTCAACTTTTTGCCATTTTATGAGATTCTTACAAGCATTAGATAGGCTTTCTAGATCTGAAGAACTAGTTTCAAAATCCTGAAGGTCCGTTTCTAATTGTTCAAGAATATTATCTTCCATATTGAATATCTCCTTTGTTTATAATATAGTGGGATAAAATGAATTTATCAAGTGGAAAAGAGTATTTATTTAAAACTCTACCCTATGAACATCAAAAAGAAGCCATAAATAAAGCTTATCAAAAAGATGCGTATGCGTTTTTTATGGAGATGGGAACAGGAAAATCAAAAGTATGCATCGATGACATCTGTATTTCATATGAGGAAGGACATATAAACTGTGCTGTAATTGTTGCACCCAAAGGTGTGTATAGAAACTGGTCGCAATTAGAATTAATTAAGCATACTCCTGACCACATTAACAACGATATTATAACTTGGTCCTCTGCTAATACAGCAAAAAATAAAAAAGAATTAAGGAAATTATTTGTTAAAGATGATAAACTAAAGTTTTTTGTTATTAATGTAGAAGCATTTAGAACTAAAAAAGGTCTTGACTTTACAAAGAAAGTTTTAGAGTCGAACGATTGTGCATTTGCGATTGATGAATCAACTGTCATTAAAAATCCACAAGCAATGCAAACTAAAAATATTTTATCTCTTAGAAAATTAGCAAAGCAAAGAAGAATATTATCGGGATTACCTGTCACGAAATCACCAATGGATTTATTTAGCCAGTGTTATTTTTTAAACCCTGGTCTATTAGGTTTTGAAAGTTACTATGCATTTCGATCTCGCTATGCCGTATTGATTCAAAGACATACTTCCTCTCATAGCTTTCAAGATATTGTTGATTATAAAAACTTAGATGAATTAAATAAAAAATTAGAAACCTTTTCTTCCAGAGTATTAAAAAAAGATTGTTTAGATTTACCTGATAAAGTTTATACCCCACGATTAGTAGAATTAACCAGAGAACAAGAAACTGCCTATGAAGCCATGAAGCGAGAAGCGATGGCCTTAATTAATAATGATATTATTAATGTGACGACTGTCTTAGCACAGATTACCAAGCTACATCAGATAGTTTGTGGATTTATTTTAAATTCAGAAGGAGAAGCTATAGCTATAGAAAATAATCGATATGAAGCATTATTGGATGTAATAGAAGAAGCAGGTGATCAAAAAGTCGTTATCTGGGCAAATTATCGTTATGATATAAAAAAGATACTTAAAACAGTTAGAGAAACCTATGGATTTAATTCTATTAAAGCTTTTTATGGAGATACAAAAGACCAGGAAAGACAGGATATTGTCACTGAGTTCCAAGATCCGAGTAGCGAGTTAAAATATATTATAGCCAATCCTCGTACAGCCGGGTATGGATTAACGCTAACTATATCGAGCACCGTTATTTATTTTAGTAATTCGTATGATTTAGAGATACGTATGCAATCAGAGGAAAGAGTGCATCGTATTGGTCAAACAAAGAAGGTAACCTATATAGATTTAGTTACACCTAAAACAGTAGATGAAAAGATAATTAAATCATTAAGAAAGAAAATTAATATTTCTAGTGAAGTTTTAGGAGAAGATTTAAAAGAATGGATTGTCTGACATAACTGCCTTGTTTTTTTAACACTTCTCTATCTTCATTACTTTTATATAAATCCGTCATGCATGTTTACACAACAGACGACTTACAATTTATTAACGGAGAAAAATAATGTTTAACTTAACTAAAAAATCCATGAACCACTTCTTAAACTTCTTTAACAAAGAAGATAAAGACAAAGAAGTAAAAGAGTATTGCCAAGCTGAATATAAAAAAGATTGGTATGCTGCCTACATGACCTTCAAAGAAGAAGGTAAATTCCCTAATTTTATTAGAAGAACACTTTAAATAGAATTTGTTTGTTTAGTTGTGCAGAACCCTGTGATATAAAAATTAGGGTCTGCCGACTGAACATTTTGTCTAAAATATTCTATAAAACCCAAACATTCTGGTACAGTTTCAAAGCTTTCTGTCATAGGAACCAAAGCACATGTTTTATCCAAAGGTGTTACAGTACTCTGTAAACAGGCTATCATTATCAAAAAGACTTTCATTTAAACGGAAGCGATCCCACCAAAAATAGGATCATTTGCACCAAACAAAGCTTGCCCTCTTTTAAGAGTATCTGGCATTGTGGCACGGGTCATATTAGACATATTTACATTTGATAAAGAAGAAGCTGGAGATACATTAGGTATGTTTAATTTAGGAACATAGCTAGGTGTTACTGTATCTAAAGAACTGGTCGTTTTAGCTACAGGTGGAGGGGCATCTAATGTTTCATATCCAGAAGGAACCGCACCCGTTTCTTGTTTCATTTCATCTTCAACAGAGGTTCCAATTAGTCCATATGTTTTACCAAAAATTCCTTTGAGAAGATTTAAGTCTTTAACTCTTAATTGTTTGCCTTCTAATAATTTAAGTAAAGCTGCTGCATTATTTTTATCATACAAAGCAGCTGCAATTATTTTTTCTCTTTGTGCAGTATTTAAAGATCTCATAAAACGCATAGCTAATTCTGCACCCACAAATCGAGAACTTGTTCTCCCTGATTGTACAGCAAACACACGAGATAGTATTTGAGGTATACCTGTTCCAAAAATTGCTTTTATTTTATCAGGTACAACATCACTGGTTCGCTGTGGGTAAGCTGTTAAGTTTAATCTTCTATAAGCTTCAGTTATATCTAATAATCTTTGATAGCCTTCTTTATCTCCTAATGCATTATAGTAAGCTTTTATTGCCGCTTCATTTTTTTGTAAAAACTTAGTCATTCCTAAAGTAGAAGGGGTCCCACCTTTTATAATAGGTCTATCGTACTTATAGCTAGTGGCTGAGTCTAAAAATTTATCGAATAGTTGATTTTTAAAAGCAGTTAATAATGTTGGATCATCTGACTTACTTAGAACTTTAACTATTTCAGACATTTGCTCAGGATCTTTTAAAGCATTTTTTATCATGTCATCAGGATTTTTATAAACCAGACTAGATCCAAAACCTTTATCCTTAACAAAATTATCTAATTCAACATAGTCAGCAAACTTTTTTCTGTCATTTAATACTTTTAATCGATTAGCTGCATTAACACCTAAACTAATTTGATTATCTAGTTGTTCACTTATAGGAATATATTGATCTAAGGCCTCAATTAATTCTTTGTTATTTTGTTTGAAGTTTTTAAGTTTAGTAATATCAATTAAACCATCCTTATTTAAGATACCACCTCTAGTTGAAAATAATTTATCGTAAAAAGCATTTTCTATACCTTTAACTGCTTCTGCATCATCTCCAAAAGTCCCAAAGAATTCATCAACTGATTTAGCATTTTGTAAAAAAGATTTACCTACTAATTCATCTGGTATGACATACTCTCCTGTGCCTGTTTGAGTTAAAACTTTATTAATTTGTCCTTTTTCGAAAATATCTGTGTAATTTAATTTCTTTTCTATTCTCCAATCATCATAGGCTTTAATTCCATTCATATTATCATCAATTACTTTATCTATTTCTTTATTCAGTATACTTAATCTTTGAATCAAGTCAGAATTTTCATTAGGCTGTCTGTATGCAAGATTTAAATCTCTTAATACATCCTCTTTTAATAATACAAGTTGTTTGATTGGTATATCTAAAGTAGGATCTACAATTTCTACGCCTACTGCTGGTCCTCTACCACCAATGTTAGGGGGAATTTTGTCTGTGACTTCTTTTCCTAGATAAGCTTTACCAATATCATCTACACCCGCTATTACATTTCCCGAACTGTCAAACTCCACTACCTTAGGATATATAAATTTAATTTCACCTAAATTATATTTTGGAGCAACAGCAATTTCACCTGCATCAAATTTCTTTTGCAAATTTCCATTTAAATTTTCTATATTTCTAACTAAATTATTTTCAATTTTTTTTATTGTTTCTAAGTAATTTTTATAATTACTAGTGGTAGGTTCGTTAAGGTATTTATTATATGCATTATCAACAGCGTTTGCAGCTGAAGTGATAATAGGTTCAAAATCATTTCCTATATTTTTTATTGTATAAAATTGTTGCGGTATTTTTTGGCTTCCTGGAGGAGCTCCTAAATCAGGTTTGATTAAAGAAATAACTCTGTCTTTAAAATTAGTGAAATCAAATCCCCTATCTCCAAAAGAATCATCTACTAGGGTGATTAATTTATTGTTGTAAGTATCTCGTGTAGAGTCCTTTAATTTTTCGTATTTACTTCTTAAAATATTTCCTTCTTCTGAAACATTAGTAGTAGTTGTTTTTATGGTTGCTCCTGGTGTTAAAATATTTTGTTGTGCTGTAAGTTCTTCGTCAATAGCTTGGTCAACTACACCCCCAACTTTATTGTTAGAATTAAAATAGGAATAAAAATTGCCAACATTTTTTTCTACGGCCACTACCTTAGTTTTACCTTGATCATCAACCACTGTTGTATAGATAAATTGTTTATCAGGAAATTCTCGTTGTAAAGATTCATCAACCACTTTGTAATTATTTAAAGAAATGTCTTTAACATTTTGAGCTACATCAGCTTGTTGTTTTTGTCTACCCGGTGTTTGTATTTTAAAACCACTTGCTATTAAATCTTGTTCAATTTTTTGTTGGGTTTCAATAAGGCTTGGATTTTCAGTTGCTTGTGCCAATGTAAAACTTAACTTGTTTTCCGGATCATCTTTTAAAGTTTGTACGATGTATTCATTACCATTTTTATCTGTTTTGATTTCTTGAACTACATAACTATTAATTCTATTTTCTAAACTTAAAGAAGCTTCTCTCGCAGCTATTTCATCAGGGTTTATTTGCTGATTAATCTCAGTCGCAATTTGCTGAGCTTTTGCATCATTCTTTTTTTTAAAATAATTTTCTACTAAATTTTTAGTAAAACTTTCATCAGGGTTTGTCTTATTAAAAGCAGCATATTCTTTTACTAAATTATTTAATGAGTTATAAGTATTAACAGGTACCTCATAAGCCCATTTACCAATTTTCATAAATGCACCCGCACCTAAGAAAGGCATTAGTGTTTCATTAGCTACTCTTAATGGGGTTCCTATAATACTTGGATCTGATCCAGGCGTTGTTCTTGTAGCTTCTGAAATTTCTTTAGATAAATCAGAACCAAATGAAAAACCCATGGTAGCTAAAATATCATCCATAACCTGTTTACCTAAGCGACCTTCTTTTTTTGCAGTATCATAAATATCAATTATTCCGTTTAGTAATATTTTTGTGTTATTTTTTGCTTTGTTAAAAACACCTTTTAATAATTCAGGATCTTGAACCACAAATTTGTTTGCGGAAGTTACTTTTGTCAGTCCCCCTGAAATAGGTAGAGCTTCTAAAGTAAAGGCTCCCATGTTATCACCCACTCTTTCCCAAAATGTATCAGGGGTAAAGTTAGGATCTATGAAATTCATAAACTTAAAAACCTCATGTAACTTTGTTTTTATTTCTTCATTTGCAGGAATCCACTCCTCTAGATTAGGCGCATTGTTAATTTCTTTCATTTTTTTAGCACCCATTTCTATTTCATTAGCAGGGCCTATAACATAACCTAAATCAATAATTGTTCCCATTAAATCTAAAATATTTTTATTTATTCTGTTGGTATAAGATTTGTAAAAATCAGTCTCAGGGGAAGGAAACTTTCCTGAAATTTCTTCTCTGGTTAAATCGTTTTCTTTTAAATATTGGTTTATAAAAAAATTTATATCAGATGGATTTTTTTCCAACTTTTGCATTTCAAGAATAATTTGTTGAACATCTTCTCTAGCATCTAAAATTTTTTGTCTTTTATCCTTGTCTAAAGGTAAGTAAAACTTTTCATTATTAACAGTAACTTCTTCTTTATTGTAATTTTTAGAAACATCAATTTCTGGTTGATCAGGATCAATCTTTTGATCTAGTTTTAGAACATCAATATCATTCTGATTAAACTGTTGTTCTTTATTAAAGTTTTCAACGGCCGCTACCATCTTAACTTTCCTTGTCTTGTGGATTATTTAAATTTAAATCTAGTCTTAGATCTTCTAAACTTTCAAATTCATATATATCTCTCATAAAGGAAGGAGCTGGATTTTTATCCATCCAGTTTTTCATACCTGCATACCAATCAACAAGAGTATTAGATTCAGCTGCTATCTCACCAGCTGCTACTTTTTTCTGAACTAAATATTTAAAGCCATTTAAAAATTGTCTATTGAATTCTTCTGGAGCACCTAATCTTATTGTTGTATTAAATAAAGCTTCTAATTCAGTATTAGAAATAGATCCTTGTAGACCTTCTGAAGCAGCAATACCAAACTGTTTAGCAGCTGAATCAATCAAGGCAGAATCCGTAGGATCGTTAAGAAGATCAAGACCAAATGTATTTAAAAAACCATCTAATTTTACACCAACTGGCTCTAACAATTCTTGAACAAAAGTTAAGGCAGGAGTATAGGGACCAGTAACAATTCCCTTTTTTTCAATAATTTGTTGTGTTTCATTAATTTTATTTAAAAGAGCTTGATCATCTATACTTTTAATAACTAATTCATTTTGAATTGGTGCCCAAGTTTCTTCTGCTGGAGTTGGATAATCTCTTTTATTTAAAAACTTTGTTATTTCTTTTAAACGTAAGTCATCTGCCTGTGTGAAATTAGCAGGATCATTTTGTTTTTTGATTTCTAGCTCTACTTTTTCAGTTAAGAATCTTTCTTCTTTTGTGCCAGATAGATCCTCTCCTTTATAGGCAATGGCATCTTCAATACTATCTGGATTGGAAGAATCTAATTTTGATAGGTCAATAATAGTATTACCAACAACCTTATACTTATCAGAAAGTTTTTCTTGTTCTATATCTTCAATAACAACCTTAGGTCCAGTTTCACCTTTTAAATCTACAAGACTATTATTAAGAATCATGAATTGATCCTTTAATTTTTCCACATCAGGATCTTTATCTATTATAACTCCAGTAGGATTATCCTCAGATCCAATTTGGGTTAAATCAATTAGTTTATCACCAACCACTTGGAAATTATCTTTTAATTTATTCTCAAGTTTATCTTTTGGAACAACAACTCCACTAGGATTACCTTCTGAACCAATTAATCTTGTATCAATTAATTTACCATCAACTTCCATAAAATATTTAGATTCATCTTCAGGTACTAAAGCCTTATCTACTCTAGCAATAGCCTCTTGATTTTGTTCTAATAGTTTTTCTTTTTCTGAAGCAACTCTAGTTGCTTTATTAGAAAGAATACCGGCTAAAAAATCATTAAAAGCAGCTACCGCATTAGTTGCACCCGGTCCAATAGGTTGACTTAAAGGAGAGGTTGCATTTACAACATCTTCTGTGGTTACTCCTCTGTTAACATTAAGAGAAGGGATACCCCCAAAAGATTTGGAGTAATCCACTAATTCTTGATACTCGTTTGGAGTCAAATCCCCAAACATTTTTCTTTTATAAATATCTATTGCTGCCATTCATCATCCTATCCCTGTGTTAAAAAACTACCTAAGTTGCCACCTTGACCAGATAATACACCTAGTCCAAGAATACCAGTTTGTAGGGCAGTTAAATAAGGATTAGGAGTCTGGGCTTGAGTTAATGTTGTTGTTCCTTGTGGTACACCTGCTAAAAGGCCTGCACCGAATTGTAAACGTGAGTAAGGCTCTTCTTGTTGAGCTAAAATATTTTGCCTCATTGCTTCCGCTTCCGCTTGTCTTTGAGTTACATCAACAGCACCAATACCACTTAAAAGCCCAATGTCGGCAGCTCTAGCTTGTTGACCTGTTAGTCCTAAGGCAGCCGTTCTTTGACCCATCGCACCCATTTGAGAACCCGCATACAATTGACGTTGACGCTGTCCTTCTTGAGCTGCTTGAGCCGTGGCTAAAGCTTGGAGATAATTTTGTTGCATATCTTCAGCAATTCTTTTGGATTTAATGTCTAAAACATTTCTATCTAATTCTGCTCTTTGAACACCTTCTCTAGAACCACCAAAAGCACCCGCACCAATCGCTGAAGCGGCCGCTTGATTACGAGCCATTTCTGCTTGACGATCAATTTCTTTTAAAGCTTCTTGAGTAACATTTTGTTGATAAGGACTCATAAAAGTAGACACACCTGCTGTAGTCGAATTAGGATCAAAGATTCCTGTCGATTGAGCCAGATTATATTGACCCGCTTCTGTTTGTCCTCGAGCAGCTTGTAAATAAGGATCAAAAGATCCAATGCCTAAAGAGTCTGCATTAATACCTGTGGCTGCTTGATTGGCAGCAGCAATTAATTGTTGTTGAGGTGCACTAAGAGCAACTGCTTCTTGAGCAGGGACAGCCCTCGGTTGAGATATAATTCCTTGTGCATAACCTTCTTGACCAGGAGTACCCACACCAAAATAAGTGTTTAATAATTCTTGTGTACGTTGTTGTATATACTCTGGTGGCAGAGTCATTCCGACTTGAGTGGGTGTTGCCATTACGCTTTTCCTCCATACTTATCTTGTATACTGTATAAAAAACTTGCTCCTCTTTCTCTGGCATCTTCTTTTCCTTGGCCACCCATAGCTTGACCTAAACCTCTTACTGTTCTTGCATTAACTACAAACTCACCATCGGATAACATAGCAGGAATATCATCAGAAGTTTCTGTACCTGGTCCTGTTATCTTACCATTCTTTCTTGGAAAACCACCTTTAGCTAAACTCATTAAACCACCATTTGCAGCAAATTCTGTAACTTTCTTGATAGGTGTTGGTTTATCAAAACCTTCAAATGAGGTGTCTGTAGTTACTTTAAAATCCTCATAGCTAGGACCACCTTCTTGATCACCCGCTAAAACACTACCAAAAATACCTGAAAATAAACCTAGTCCTAAAATATTTTTCATATTTAAAAAACTTTCTTGTGGATCTAATCCATTAGCTACATTCTTTTTAAGTAAATCTATTGCAACAACTTTAGCATCCTCGGATGCACTTGAATTAAGTATTGCTTGATATTGAGAATCGTAATTACTCATCACTTTCTCATAAGCACTTCCACCATCCATGCCTAAAAATTCTTTTCCTTTACCAATGATATTTCCAAAGATGTCTTTCTCCATACCACCTTTAATAAAATCACCACCCGGTACATTACCTAGGAATTGTCCACCAAGTGCAGTGTTACCTAAATATTTAACACCTGCTCCACCTGCATATCCTAAAGCAGCATTTTTTAATGCCTCTTGAGCTTCATCTCCACGAGCTAAAGAACCAATACCTGATCCGAGAGCCGCGCCACCTGGTCCGCCAAAACCAAAGCCTATAACTGCTCCTACTGCTGGTAATATATCTCTAAATTCAAATGCCATTAATATGCCTTTATCTTTATATATTTATACGAGAAAAAGTGTTAATATGCAATAAGTCAATAAAATGAAACAAGCAATAAAAATCAATCCAGATGAGCTTGATATAGTCTTAATTAAATGGGTAGATGCCTTTGATTCCTTTGGTGCAGGTTGGTTTGAATGGGAAGAAGTATTTAGAAAAGCTGTACTTGCCCCCTGTACCAGTGTTGGTTATTTACTCTATGAAGATGATAAGAAAATAGTCATCTTTGGTGATGAAACAGGAGAGTTTGCATCAAGAATAACTACTATCCCATCATCTTGGCAAGTATCAAAAGAAATTTTAAAAAAAGGTAAAAAGAAAAAAGCTAAGGTATCTGTTTAAGCCAACGCTCAGGGTTGTTACCTAAATCATGAATCCAAGTAGATTCTTTACCTTCCATAACGGATAAGTTAGCGGAACCTTTGTAATAATCAGTTAAAGCTTTTCTACATCCTAAAGAAACAGAATTCATGTAATAGTCATCACCAAACATAGTACCTGTCTTTTTAATTTTAGGTAACCAATTAGTAACATCATCTATAACGGCCTCGTAAGTATGGTTAGCATCTACCATCACTCCGTCAAAATATTCATCTTCAAAAAGATCAACTGCTTCCTCTGTACGCATCTTATGTACTTTGGTTATCCATCCTTCTTCTACTAAATGGCCACAGTTTTCCATAAACTGATCATAAAAATTTTTCATATGATCATGTTCTCCGGGAGTTCCTTCAAAAGTATCTACCACATGAAATTCAAACTTTTTGTTTAGTTCCTTGAGCCGTGAAGCAAGAAAATTAGTGGATTTACCTAGTAAACACCCTAATTCTACAAATCGACTACCTTCGGGTAATTTATGAGCAATCATCTCATATGTTTCAATATAATTAAAATAACCTTTTATTTCAAACCAACGCTTAGACATATTTTCTCCTAATCTAATTTTTATTTTTTCGGTGTAACAGCACCTGTAAAAAGTTTCGGTGCAATAACATTAACATCTCTCCTAATATCCTCAACAGTAGTAGCAGTAGAAGGATTAGCCACGTCAGCAGCACAATGATCCTCAGACTCATACGTTTCACCAGTTCGGGTATTGGTAATTGTGGTCTCGACTTTACAGCTATAGACAGGGATTTGATTACCCTCAATATCGTACTCATAGCGTAAGATGACCGGTTCATCTATAATTTTTGCCATGTTATATTTTTATAGTTGTTTTAACTATAAATCAATGGTTTTGCTGTAATTAAAAGACATTATTTATAAGACTTTTTGTGCCATGAGTTTTTTTTATAATTATCAAAATACTCACTAAAATACTTTAAAAAATTCTTTTTATCTTGAGTATTTAGCATGTCTGTAGTTTCACAGGCTATTTTCCACGATTCTCTTTTAAAAGGAACAACCATAACCATAGGGGTGCCCACTTTTAATAATTTTTGCTCAAGATAATTTGCAGTCCAATAGAAAGGCAAATGTATGTTACTCTCATAACTGTCTGTATCAACAACACCTGATATTAGTTCAAACGGTAAAACATGATTTAACGGTGTAAAAAAAAGACAACTATATCCGGGAGGTGTTTTAATAACCCAAGGATTATTAAATTTAAAAACACCTTCAACTGTTCTTTTACTGCTTCTTAATTCAGGCGATATTTGACTAAGACTATGTTCTGAAACACCTATATATGGACGAAATTCATGAGGTATGGCTTCATTTACTGTAAAGTGACACATTTTTTTTTCAGTATCATATTCATAAAGTATATCAACAGGGAAAGGTATGATATACCCAGATGTAAGTGCATCAAGAAAAGGGATACATCTTTTGACTGTGTTCTGATTTGTAAACATAGCTAATTCTTTATATGCTTTTGGAATATGCAATAAAGATGGCTTAGGTTCTGCAATATATCCTTTTAAAGGAGATATGAATTTAATCTGAAGGTTTTTTAAAGACATCTATTGTTTTAAACTGTATTCAGTCCTCTATTTACCTCTAATATAGAAACTGTACCACTGATGGTGGTATTACTTGTACTACTTAAAACAAGAGTATCACTCTCTTCTAAGATGATAGGACCTTTGGCTATATTACAAATAGTGGGTCCTGAGATATTAGCGTAGGCTATCTGAGTAGCAGTGTTAGAATTACTACTGTCAAAAACATAAGCTCGAACAATGGCACTTCCTCCTGTATTAGTGATTTGTATATTTTGAATAATCGCACGAGTTAAAGTATCCGTAGCATAGACTACAGTATTCGCAGTATCGGCAGGATCAAAGAATGCGTTTTTATAAATATTAGCCATTTGTTGTATCGTACCATTTTATTGAACCAATAACGCCATCATTATTGGATGCACCTTTAGCACATAAAGTTAGTGTGTCGGATGCACCTGCTATTGTTTGTCCAAGTTGATATTCAAAATTAAAACCATCTCCAAAGTTTTCAATAGAAA
>Ga0208644_1000128_pt1 | contig 49901 bp, 66 predicted proteins | sample VirMetDEL_Nov_18_FD_184517 | JGI IMG/M metagenome (GOLD analysis project Ga0208644, IMG submission 184517) | Aqueous microbial communities from the Delaware River and Bay under freshwater to marine salinity gradient to study organic matter... | ecosystem: Environmental > Aquatic > Marine >...
GTTCCTGCCCCATTCGACCTAGAGATTTGATCCCCCCGCCCCCTTGCGCCACGGGTGCATCGGATCGAGCGGCACGCCATCGGCGCTGCATCCGTGCGCCACCACAGGCTTGTCGCTGCGCCGGTATGCGCCTCGGTCGCGTCGTGCGGTTTTCTGGGAATGGTGTTGGTGGCAGTAGGATCGGAAGCCGGCCGGGTTGAGCGGATCGCCGCCCGATCGGATCGTCTGAACGTGGTCCACATCGGTTGCCTTGACGCCGCATCCGGGGACCGAACACACGGGGTGGGCCAACAAAAAGGCCGCTCTGGCTTTGCGCCATGCGGCTGATCTGTAGAACGGGTTGCTAGGCATCTGCGGTCACCCGGACGCGACTTCTGCGATTAGTGTTTCCTTGGCACCTATCCGTCGCTTTGTCAAGCGACATTCCCCACACTTCCCCGAGGCGTTCCAATGCGGCCTTGAGGCGTCCGATCGTTTGCTTCTGCGGTTCGTCCATGAGGATCGCCAGCCCTTCCATAGTCGCACCATCAAGGCACACAGCGCCGATCAACCCCATTGGCCCCTTGCCCACCTTGTCGACCGCAACGCCAATGGCAGACGCAGCATCCACCATCGTCTCTGACGGGTGCCCCTGTTGGTGCGGCGGAACGCGGATACCCATCCCCCATTCTGCATCCCTCGCACCATTGAGCGCGGCGACCGTCACGCAATACCGCTCCGCCACGTCCCAATGATCGGCGCCGATGGTGCCCCGGTTGCGGAGATAGGTATGACCGGATCGGACCCGTGCCGTGCGGATTTCATGGAACCCGATCTCGACGCCGCCCTGGTCGCGCAAAGGCCGGCTAGGATCGGCGTGGGGCACGTTCAGTTCGATATCGCCCCTAGCATACCGGGCAGGGCTTACGGAGGCGTCCAGGCGCGTCTTGTTGGGCTTGGGGTTAGCCATGCGTGGTTGGTCCCTTCTGGTTCATCGGCACCATCTCCACCCGCACAAACCCCACCGCCATCGGATCGGGGCACACAGTCACCAGCCCGGCCGCGAGCATCCGCGACACGGCATCCCATTCGCGGTTCTGGCCGAGGGAGTAGGGTCGGATGGTGCGCGGGGTGGCGTAGGCGGTTGGGTCGGGGGATTTGGCGTGGGCTGGGGGCATGTCGGGGCTCCTACGGGTGGGGGATTGTAGGCCAGTTTGCGGTGCCGGCGGAATAGCATCGGGGGAGGATTGGAGAGGTTTTTTTGTTTGTCCCCCTAGTCTAACGCTCTGTTAGCCCGTCTGCTCAAACATTATAGCTTTTGTAATGTGTCATATGTCCATCCTGCCATAATTCTATGTGTACGCGCACGCACCCACATAAGTAATAGGAATATAAACAACTCCTAGGGGGGATAACCGGAGAAGGTCCACAATCCTCCCCCAATCGGACCGGACTAGCATCAAAAGCGGTCGCTGTCTGGTTCATGGAAGGATGTCGGCACGGGCAGTGATATCCCCCGAAATTCCATCACGCCATGCGACTTGACGGCCTTAAACCCTTTTCCTTCAAGCATTTGGGAGAATCTCTTTTGCGAAATTGGGGGTTCTCCGGATGCCACAGCCCATGCTTTCCAGGACTTATAAAGCGCCGTAGAACCCGCGCTATGGTTCTCTTTTCCGGTCTTGCAGCACTCCGCCATCCATTGGGAAAATATGTCTTCATTCTCGAAATATGAGTCCGTCGCATTTCTGACACGCGGCGGCGGTGTTAGTCGGACGTGCTGCCAGTCGTGGCAACCGGCCATCATCCACGCGAGGATGCCGGGTGCCTCGGAAAGTAGCTTTTCGGACAGTGCCGGGTCGCGTTCTTCCGGCCGGATTGTGACCTCGAACGGCACCAGATTAAACCGCGCCCGAATGGCTTCATCGACCGCGCGAAGGCCGGGTTTGTGGTTGCCGGCCATGAACAGCTTAAACTGCGGGATGAACGTAAAATGATCCTGCCGCATGAAATTGGCCGTGATCGGGTCGCCGCCCGTGATGGACTTAATCCGCGCTTCCGCCCATGGGACGCCTTCCTCGGTTTCTTGTGCCACTACCAGCCGCGCGCCCTGTAGCCGTGCCAGGACGGTCAGATGCTTTCCCGCACCGTTGGCCGTGAAGGTGTCCGGATCGGCCGTCATGGCGTAATCACCGAGGATGGAGACCACGGTATTGAGGAACACGCCCTTGCCGTTCCGGCCCGTCCCGTAGGCAAACCACATAGCGTGTTCCCGCGTGATCCCGGTCAAGGCGTAGCCACACACGCGTTGGAGATAGGCTACCAAAGACGCATCGCCTCCGGTCACCCGATCGAGGAATGAGAGCCACATGGGGCATTCACCTCCCGGCGAAACGGTCGTGATTTTGGTCATATGCGCCGCCGGATCGTGAGGCAACGTTTGCCCAGTCCGCAGGTCCACAATGCCGTCTGGCGTGTTTAGAAGCCACGGATCGGCGTCCCATTGGTTGACGGTCGCCGCGTGCCTCCGATCGGCCTGTGCGAGCATCTCGACCGCGCGAATGGTCTTCGCGCTGGTCACCGACTTCTGGACGCTTGGCGGCGCGTTGACCGCATATGATCGGCATGTCCGGCGACACACGTCCCGCACGCGCAGGGTATCATCATGCTTCCACACCTTGCCGTCCCACAGGAACCACCGGCCCCAACCGTCCACGTAGCGCGCCACGTCGCCGTATGCGGCCGAGAAATTGAGGGCTAGGGCATCGTCCGCAAATTCGGGGGGAATGATTTCGACGACGGGCTTGCCACCTGTTTTCTCGTTGATCTGTCCGTAGTCGCTTTCATCAGCCGGTAGCGGCGGTTCATCGTGGCCATTGATGACCGCCGGGAACGTGACGGTGGGCAGGCTGAAAAAGTTACCGGACATTGCGTGCCTCTAGCTGGTCGATGGTGGATAGGATGTAGGCGGCCAGGTGTTCTTCCAAGTCGCGGAACACCGGATCGGTCAGCCGATGCGCGCCCCACTTCATGGCGAACGCCATGGTTTGATCAATGGCGTCTGAAAAGCAGATCGGGTGCAGCGTGGGACCGTGCCCATAAACGACGCCTATCGCCAACCATCGGGCCGTCAGATGGCACCTGGGCAGGACATGCTCCCGCCAGTGGTCGGCGTAGCTCATAGCGCCGTGACCTGTTCCACGGCTGATTGTGCGGACAGGGCGATGATGTAGACGCCGCCTGATCTAAGCCACGCTTTGCGGAACCGCTTTTGAGACGGGAGCAGGCTCCCGCTTTCGGTCTTGGTTTCGACGGCCACCGCCTTGCCGCAATAGCAGCCCATGATATCGGCTATACCATCAGCTGAGACCTTGACCACGCGCTTGCCGTCCATGGTCCTGAATGTGCCCGTGTTTTGCCGCCAGAACATGGCACCTGGCAGGGCAGTCAGAGCTACCAGCGCGGGAACGGTAACGTCTGCGGTCTCGGTCATTCGCCGAACCGGATGCGTTCTTGATCCGCAAGCTTGGCCGCGCTTTCTGACTTCGCGGCCAGCACGCGCTTGACCCACTTGGGATGATACCGCCTCATCCGCGCGACCTCCCTTAGCTGATCCTCGGTCTCGGCAAGAAACATGAATGACGATAGCGGGTCCGCCGCGATGTTGGAACCGCGCGCCCATTCTGGTCTGGGGTCAACAATCTCGAGTGTTCCCTCGACCTGATCAGGTATCAGTTTCGGGGATCCTCCGGCCGGAAGTAGAGCGCATTCTATGGTCCGTTCTGAAGTGGCAGCGTAGCCAACAGCTTCCGCAAGCCGGTCGTCTATTTTCCCGGCTTTGTCATACCGTTTGGCAATCGTCAGTAGCTCAATGTCTTCCTTGCCCTCCGGATCGGCCGGACAAATCGCGTCATCCTTCCACTTCGGGTTGTCGGACGAAAACACCTTGTAACACGCATCGCATGTCACGGTTTTCGGCGTGATGGTCTTCTGCTGGTCAGCGAGAGACCAAATGCGTCCCGCGTCGGGCAGTCCATGACGTTCAAAATTCCCGACATGATCAATAATAACGGCTTGCGATCCGTCCGACTTTGGCCGTAGCACGCGCCCGACCTGCTGTAAGTGCATCGAAAGCGATTTGGTGGGGCGCATAAGGATAGCCCCGGACACAACCGGAATATCGACGCCTTCACTTATCAGTTCGCAGGACGTGAGAACCTGATACTCGCCATTTCCGATACCGGCCATGCGTTCGGCCCGCGTTTCTTTGTCCATCGTGCCGTCGACCGATGCGGCGCGGTATCCTGCCTGTCGGAATTTTTCGGCAACCATCTGAGCATGTGCGACGGTGACGCAAAAAGCGATAGCGGGCCGCCCGTGTAGGTATTCCTGGTAATGCTTTACGGCGTCACCCATGATTGTGGATTTCTCGACTGCCTCAACGATTGCGTCGATAGCGAAATCGCCGGCCCGGCTTTTGATCCCGTCAAGGTCAAGATCGCTTGGCGGCGCCAGATACTGGTATCCTGCCAGATATCCGCCCTTGATCAGTTCGGCCGGAGTGGGGCCGATCACCATTTCGTCAAACCACTTCCCGAGGCCCTTTCCGTCCAGTCGCTTCGGGGTGGCCGTGACGCCGAGGACCTTGGTATCGGGCCACGCTTCCAGGATTTTAGAATACGTCGCACTCACGCAGTGGTGGCTTTCATCGACTACCAGCAACCGAGGCGCCGGTATTTTGTCCAGCCGGTTCCCGAGCGTTTGGACCATGGCAACGTGACAGTTAGCGGTGGCCATGGCGTGTCGCGGCTGAATGCGACCGTGCCGAACGCCAAACCGATCGAGAGACTTGCTGATCTGGTCCACGATCTCCGATCGGTGGGCGCACAGGATGACGCTGTTGCCCTTCGCCTCCGCGCCCTTGGTGACGTAGCTAAACACGACGGTCTTGCCAGATCCCGTAGGGCTGACGGCCAACACGCGGCGGGATCGTGTGAACGCTGACCGAATGCCGGTCACAAGATCGTTCTGATAGTCCCTCAACTCTACCATTGAAGCACCCATGTTTTCGTATTAATGCGCGCAAGATGCGTGCCGGATGGAAGGTCAATCAGGCCCCACCATTGCGCCGGGCGGTCGTCGTCGACCCAAAGGACGAACGCGGCATCGGCAATCCGCAAACGTGCCCACATCGCCCCGGACGGATCGCGGGTCGGGTTGTCCATGACGATGGGGCCGTATGAGGATGTGCCGTGGCGGGCGTTATCTATCTTGTCGGATAGCTGTATCCTCAATGTTTTGCCGCCTAGGGATGTTCATTTTCGCTCCACGGCCTCAATAATACTGTCCCATGTTGCCGAATTGACGGACACGCCAACTCCGTCGGTATCAATTTCCACCCATCCATCCATTACCGTCGGGTCGATGGTGACCTCGATGTGGCTGGCACCCACGCGGACAAGGTTGCCGCGTGGGTCTATTTGTTGGGCCAGATCGGGGGTGTATTCGACCTTCACGGCTTCCCCTGACTTGGTTAGGACGTAACAAACCAATGCGTCCCCGGCCCCATCTCCGCCTCCAACCGAACCCGCAAAGCCTCGGCCGTAGCGGGCTTGAGTGGCGCGCTCTGGCCGTCCTCCCACGCAACGCACACCAACGGCGGTGCGATGGCTTGGCGGCCGGCTAGGGTGATGCGGTAGAGGCAACGGCGGGTGGTGGAGATGTTGCGCGCGTGGCCGTTGGCGATTAGGCCGCGCATATGATCTCTGGCTGATCCGTCATTCCAAAACGGCCCGACCGGCCTGATATCAGCCGGCGTCGCGCTGTCCACCGTGGCGAGGTAGGTGAGGGTGCGGCGCTGTAGCAGGGTCATGCGGCCTCCACATCCATCGACGGGAACGCGTTGGGATCAAACTCCAATTCCAACGTCTCGGACGGCGGCGCATCAACCTGCGCCATGTTCTTGACCGCTTGCCGGAAATAGCTGGGCTTCAACTCAATGCCGATGCCCTTGCGCCCCATCCGCACCGGGGAGAACACTTCGGATCCCACACCCATGAACGGAGTAAGGACCGTTTCGCCGGGGTTGGACCATAGGACGGTTGCGCGGTCGATCACGTCCAGTTGCAGCGGATGAACGTGCTTTTCGTCCTGATCGTCGCGCGCGTCGTGGAACGGCAGGACCCGGCCGATGCGGATATCGTCCCAGAACGACGACGCATACTGTCTCCATATCCAGTGAGAATAGCGGTTCTCAATCTGGTTCCCGGTCCACCCGCGATACTTCAAAACCTCCACAGGCGGCTTGCGTTCGCCGGCATAGTCCAACAGCCCCACCGGATGTGCGATCGGCACCGCGTTTTCGCCGGCCCGGCGGAATACCAACAGATAGTCCGCACCCGCCACTCCGGCCTTTGCGCTGTCCTCCACGATGGTCGCGTGTGCCAGGTTCTTCGCCATGGTCCGCAACCGCACTGCCAACGGCTCTTTCCAGATGGCCCGGCGTGCGGCGTAGGTCCACCCGAGGCGCTGGTGCAGTCGGATGATATCGCCGGGGAAGTCGATGTAGCCATCGGTGCCCGTGTTGCCGGTGGGCACGTCCATGCAGTGGACGGCGCTCATGCGACCCGGCATGGTGATGCGGGCCATCTCCCGGATGACGAACTCGTAGTGTCGGAAGAACTCGTCATAGTCTAGGCAGTTGGAAAGGTCCCGGTCAGAAGAACTGTATTGGAATAAGCCGCCAAATGGCGGTGAATGTATTGATAGCGCAACCTTTTTGTCTGGAATACGCGCCATAACTTCCACGCAATCGCCGTTGTAAATGGCAAAGCGGTCGCTGATAACTTGGTCGATTACAGCCATGCCGGCAATTCCTCATTCTTTGTGAACTCGATTGAGCGATCGACCGCGATGGCGTCATTCATATACGCCACCAGATCGTTGAACATCTTATCGGCCGCGAGGGCCTTGCGTTGGAGGTTGGCGAGGATGGACTTCTCCCCCTCGGTGGTTACGATATCGGACACGACCGATCGGGTTTGCCCGAACCGATAGAACCGCCGGATGCCCTGATAGTATTCCTCGAACGAGTGCGTCGGGAACGAGACCGAGTGAGCGCAGTGTTGGAAATTCATGCCCCATGCCCCGATCCTCCCTTTTGTGACCAGGACCCGAGCCTCTCCATCCAGGAAGGCGTTGAACTTCTCAACCTTCGCGTCGTCGCTGTCCTTGCCGGACACCTGGACGCAATCGCGGATCAGGTCCTCCAGGATATCGCCTTCGTCGTTCAACTGGCACCACACGACGGCAGGCTGCCCGGTGTCCGTCACCAATGACGCGGCCTTCTCGCACCGATCGCGGATGGTCCTGCGCCGTTCGTCACGTTGTTCGGCAAGGCCAACGGCGGGTAGGGTGAACAGCATCCCGGACGGCGGGCGATCGACCGCAACCTGATGCTGATTTTCGATCAGCGGCGGGAGAATGAACCCATCGTCCGCAAACCCGATATCGGAGGGACGGCGAACGGCCCGTGCCCATGAGCAAACCCATTTCCAGAATGGTCCCTCGGCATGGCCTTTGAACCGCCACTTCGCGTTGTCGTCTAGCTGTTGGAAGTTCTTGCCGCGATGGCGGATCACATTCGGCTTGATGCTGTTCCCCTGATTGTTCTTAAAGAACCGGGAAAGCATGTCCATGTAGCCGAGATACCCGAGCGCCTCGGATGACGTGCCGAGTTCGGTGTATTCGTTCGGCGCGGCGGTCGCGGTGCATAGCAACCGATATCGGATCTTCCGCATGAAAGCAGTGATATCCTGCCGGCGTTGGCCATCGAACGATTTGAGGATTGAGCTTTCATCGCACACGGCGCCGACGTAATCGTTGGCGTCGAACAGATGGAGCCGCTCATAGTTGGTGATGTTCACGCCCGGCCGGGGGATACCATCGCGGCAGTTATGCACCTCGATCCCGAACTTTTCCGCCTCTCGCACGGTCTGTTCCGTGACCGCCAGTGGCGCCATGACCAGAACGCGCCCGTTGGTGTGTCGGACCACGTTCTCAGCCCATGTAAGCTGCTGGATGGTCTTGCCGAGACCGCAATCCTCCAACAGTGCGGCCCGGCCCATTTCAACGGCCCATTCCGTGAGGTCGCACTGAAAGTCCTTCATCGCTGGCGGGAAGAACGTCGGGCGGAACCCGTCGCGGGTCCCGGTCTGCGTTCGTTCGGCCAGGAATTGTAGGTAGTCGTCCATCGTTCATCCTTCCGATCATGCGCGGGTTACCCCCGCTTCATCCGCCCCAAAAATCCGCCGGCCGAGCGAACCCGGCCGGCGTAGTTGATCGGGGAGAAACTGCGCGCGGATAACCCCCCGTGCGCGCGGGGATAAGGGACCGACGCACCGCCACCATGACGCGCACGCCGGCCGTAGCCGGGTCCCGAGCCTGCTCACAACGGGCATCCAGTGCCGAAGCCTGGACTCTTGTGTGCAAAACATCCCGGCTATTCGTCATGACCGCACCCAACGCCGCACGGTCGAAGTCGGCACCGCCAGCCGCCGCGCGATCTCAGCCACACGAACGCCAGCCGCCTTCATCGCCCGCGCCTGTGCAGCGGTCGCGCTGGCTTTGCGCGTGCGGGGCCAATACAGGGCGGCAACCGTTATCACCGGCCGCTCACATTGTTGCGGTATTCCAACCGCCCCTCGGCCCGCAGCATCGCCATCCGCGTTGCGACGGTCCCGACCGGCAAACCCATCGTCTCGGCAATCACCTTCACCTTCTGGCCATGCCGGGCCCGAACGCAGATTTCCGCGACTTGGTGCAACGACAGCCGGCCATTGACCTTCGCGCGCGGCTTGGCCCGATACGGGATATCCACGCCGGCCTTCCGCGCCCTATAGACCGCCATGGCGACGGTCCCGCGCGACAAGCCGAGTTCCGCCGCCATCACGTCGTATGGCGTGCCGGCTTTGGCGAGGGCGAGCAGCGCCGGGTTCACAGCGCCAACCACACGATCAGGATTGCGCCGATGCCGAGGGACCCGAGGGCCGCGAGGATGGCGTTGAAGATCATGCGGCGTCCCTCGGATACAGGTCCGGCCGAAGCTCCCGGCCAGGGATACCTGTGATCCGCTCGACGCGCGGTAGATGGCGCGGCGGCACTCGGGTCCACTGCGTCACGGCGGAAGCGCCGATACCAAGGGCGCGGGCGAGCTTAAGTGGCCCACCGACTGTTTCCAGTACCCGCTTGAGTTCGGGGGGATATTTGCTGGCTACCGGCGCCCGGATAATTTCTTCAAGCCCAACGTCTTCCATCATCTCGGGAACGAATGAAAACCATTCGCCTCGGATTGAGTGCGCCGAGAACCGGACGTGAAGTGCCCGCTCATCATCCATCCCGCCAACGAACAGTCGAATGATCGCGAGGCGTTCCCAATGGGCCACCTGCAATTCGCTGCGACGCTGTTCCGGGTCCCCGGCGTGACCAATCTTGACCGGGCCAGTTTCGCCCGCGCGGATCATGTAGACGGGCATCAGGCGGCTTCCTCCGACTTCGACACGGGCCGCTCAATCCCAACCGGCCATTCCCAGTCGTCAGCCCAGCGTTCCGCGAACCACGCCATCGCGCCGTCAAAGGTGCGGGTGTTCACATCGCGGCCCTCGACCAATCGGGGCAGAACCTTGCCGTCGTTGCAGGCACGGGTTGAGATGGTCGCCAACGATAGGCCGGAATACTCGGCATACCGGGCGGCGACGGTCAGCAGCTTGTCACGGGTTGAACTCATATGCGGGACGATAGCGGGAGATATCCCGCTCGTCAACGGTTTCAATCCCGCTTTTGGGGCGGAAACATCCCGCTTGCGCGGGACATGGGAGGCTAGCAATGGGCAGGCAGGAGGCACCGAATGTCAAAACCACGCGACCCCGCGCGCACCGCGCGTCTGACGGCCCTGATAGACGCGGCTTTGGCGCGGTTGGATATCACGGACCAGCGAGCATCGCTGGACGCGTTGGGCAAGCGCGACGCGATCCGTGACATACGGCGCGGCGTTATCCCGAGCGCCCTGCGATGGCAGAAAATATGTGACAGGCTGGGGATTGTCGAAGGGAGCGCGGATGCTGGAAAATCGGAAACATCATTGACACAAATGCAACCGCCGCTGCTATTCTCTGCCGCGCCGTCTCGTGATTTACCGTTATGGACGGGCGTGGGAGGGAAAATGGACGCCATAGGTCAGCCGGAAGCCGTGACCTTAATTCACCGGCCATCCGTCCTTGCGGGCCGGACCAAGGCATATGCGGCATACGTGACCGACGAAAACAACGCGCCGATCCTGCGCCCCGGTCACATTCTATATATGGACCCGAGCCGGCCTGCCGCGATTGGTGACCTCGTGCGCGTGTCGCTTGTGGATGGCGGCGCCGTGGTCGGGATCATGCTGGACAACGACGGGGCGGGCATCGCGATCCGGGGAGCAGCCGAGACAAAGGCCCGCCTGATCCCGGCCAAAAAGGTCGAAGCGGTGGATTTTGTAGCAATGCATTCCCGCGTAGCCGACTAACCAAGGCGGGACCAATCCCGCTTTTTCTTCTTTCGGTCCCGCTTTTCGGGTTGACGTGCGGGAGATATCCCGCATAATCCATCCCATCGAAACCCGATGGGAACCACCCCGATGCCCCCCACCCCCACCACCCCCGAGCGCATCCAAATCCGAAACCGCTGGACCGATGCGGTCATTTTCGAATGCGAGCTGTCCGCCGAATTCCTCGGCATGTCCGTGCAGTTTAAACTGGGCTGGGCCGTCAAAAAGGCCGTCAAAGCCCGCGCCAATCTGGCCGACGCCAATCTGGCCGGCGCCAATCTGGCCGACGCCTATCTGGCCCGCGCCAATCTGGCCCGCGCCAATCTGGCCGGCGCCTATCTGGCCGGCGCCTATCTGGCCGACGCCTATCTGGCCGACGCCTATCTGGCCCGCGCCAATCTGGACGGCGCCAATCTGGCCGACGCCAATCTGGCCGGCGCCAATCTGGCCGGCGCCTATCTGGCCGGCGCCTATCTGGCCGGCGCCAAGATCGGTGACGACATCACGATCACCCGCCCGCCACTGCAAATCCTTGGTCTGTCATACCCGGTATTGATCTTCGATAACCACATCAAGATCGGCTGCGAACTGCACTCCATTGCGGAATGGCAAGCGTTCGACAACGAGCGCATTGCCCGCATGGATGGCACCCGCGCCCGGCGGTTCTGGGATCGGCACAAAACCGCAATCCTGTGCCTCGCGGCCTCCGATGCGCGCGGCGTCGATACGGCGGAAGTGGAGGGCGTGTGATGCCCAACCTCAGCATCTACCCCACCGACAGCGGCACCGACCGCCACCACTACATGGAACACGAGGCCGACCGCGACCGCGCCCCGTCCGGCCGAGGCTTTGCCCCCATCACGCCGGCCATGCTTGCCTGGCTGGACGCGACCGGCGCCGAAATCGGCCGGCGCATGGTCGCGGCGGATGAACGGTTGCGTCTGTCCCGGGAGGCGCGGTCATGAACGCCATCCCGGGCCGTCGAACCCTCGGCCGCGCTGTCTCCGCAATCGCCAGCGCCGCCACGCAACGGGCCGCTGATCTGCGTGTCGTTGCCGACGTAGACACCGCCGCCGACCTTCGAGACGCCGCGACGCGGTTTCATGCGGCTCTGACACAGGCCGAGTTCAACGTCGCCCCGCCGGTTGACCTGACGCTGGTGACCATGGCCACCGCCGGCCTCGCTGCGGTCGATCTGGACGCCTACCAGCGGCGCATCGGCGACCGGGTGGCGGGCGTGGCGCCTCGGCTGGACCCGAGCCACATGGACGATACGGGCGTGCTGGATGGGCTGACGCAGTCGTCCATTTCCGACTGGTTCGAGGTCCACCCGAACCCGCTGGCAACCGTCACAACCGCGCTGTTCCCGGACCCGGACCGCCCGGACATCACGATGTTGGAAATCCGCACCGAAGCCCGCAACCGGCTTTGCGGCCCGAAAAGGGAGAGCGGGCTGGATATCGAGGTGACAGAGCAGTGGCTGCGGCAGATGCGGGCGCTGATTGATCGGGCGTTGGGGGATCGGACGTGAGCGAGTTCGCGCGAGTCGTAATCATCGACAAGTTCGGAGATGAAATCAGCGTCGAGGTCTCGACGGCTGGTGTTTTCATCGAGGTCACCGAGGCCGAGGAAAAGACCGGCGTTGCGCTGTCAACTGACGCGTGCGCCGCCCTGATTGCGGCCATCACGGACGCGGCGCGGTTTGTTGCGGGAGAACACAAATGACCCATCCATTCACCACCCTCCCCGGCTACGACCCAAGCAAAATCCGCATCCCCGACTGCATCACCGCGAGCGCGTCCGAGGCGCTGGATGTGCGGGTTCTGCGGGTTGCGGAGTGGATAATGCAGCGAGAGCGTTACGTCATCCGCGAGTCGATGCGTGCGGATTATGCCGCTCAGGCCGACAAACTCCGCGAAATCGCCGCCGAAATCCGCGACGCCGCAACTTCTCCGCGCCCGATCGCCGAATGCAACGAAATCATAGCGATCTGGAACACCGACACGGTGACCCAACTCCGCGACGTATGGGCGGGATCGTCCGCGCGCCGGCCTGAGATGGAGCCGGTTGAACGCATCCGGCTGTTGGAGAAGGCGATGGGGCGGCTGCTGGTGATCGAGGCTCGGCATGAGGGGGATGGGCGGTGAACGACATGATCGAAACCACGGCGCTTGTTGTCTATCGCGAGCTTCCGCCGACCCTGACCGACGTTTACATCCAGCAAGGCGGCGTCGATGCGGTCCTGGCTCTGATCGAGCGGCAGGCACGCGAGGAAGCGGCGGGCCTCGACGCGTCGAGGCCCAAGGATCGCGAGAAGATCGCATCCCTGGCCCGCACGAAGATCGCCCGAAGCAAGACCGCGCTGCTCGACGCGGGCATGAAGCTGACCGAGGACTGGCGCGCATCGACCGCCAAGGTGAACGCGGAAAAGCGCACCATCACGGAACGCCTGGACCGGCTCCGCGACGAAATCCGCGCGCCCCTGACGGCATGGGAGAACGCGGAGAAGGATCGGGTTGCGGGGCATGAGGCCGCGATTGCCGAAATCGAGGCGTGGGCCACCGTCCCCGCTGATTGGACCGCTGCCCAGATTGCCGACCGCATCGAAGAAACCGCGCACCACGAACATCTTGCCCGCGACTGGCAAGAGTTCGGCGCGCGCGCCAAAGCGGCCATTGCCGGTGCGGTAGACGCCATGCACCGCGCCCACGCCGCCGCCGTGAAGCGCGAAGCCGAAGCCGCCGAACTGGCGCGCCTCCGCGAAGCCGATGCCCGGCGCGAGCGGGAGCGGCAGGAGCAGGAACGCATTGACCGCGAGGCCAGGATTGCGGCCGAGTCGGCCGAGAAGGCGACCCGGGACGCAGAGTCCAAGGCGGCGGAGGAAGCCGCCGCGGCGGAACGTCGCGCTCAGGCTGAGCGGGATGCGGCCGCCAAGCGGGAACGGGACGCGGCCGAGGCGCTGGCCCGGGCGGAACGGGAGAAAATCGAGGCCGAGGAGCGCGCCAAGGAGGCCGAAGCCAAGGCCGAACGGGATCGGCTCGCAGCCGAACAGAAGGCCGAACGCGATCGCGCCGCCGCCGTGGAAGCCGAACGCCGCCGGATCGAGGCGGCAGCGGAAGCCCAGCGGCAGGCGGACGAACTGCGGGCGGCGAACACGGCACACCGATCCGGGATCAACCGCAAAGTCCTGGCCGCGATCATGCTGGCCATGAGCGAAGTCCACACCGGGAATGCCGAGGAAGCCGACGCCATCGGCAAGGCGATTGTGACCGCGATTGCCAAGGGCGCCGTTCCGCACACCACGATCAACTATTGAGGGCGGAACGATGACAATCACCTATCACCCCGATCTGATCCAAGGCACCGAGGCATGGCTTGCGGCACGCTGCGGGCTTCTGACGGCCAGCGAAATGAAGCTAATCATCACCCCCACCCTCAAGGTCGCGAACAACGACAAGGAACGCGCGCACGTCTGGGAACTGGCATCCCAGCGGATCACCCGTTACGTCGAGCCGTCCTACATCGGTGACGACATGCTGCGCGGCATGGAGGATGAGGTTGATGCCCGCGCCCTGTATCACGAGCATTACGCGCCGGTTGAGCATATGGGCTTCATAACCAACGACCGCTGGGGCTTCACGATCGGCGGTTCGCCCGATGGCCTAGTCGGTGATGACGGTCTGATTGAGTGCAAGAGCCGGCGGCAGAAATACCAAATCGAAACCCTCGCATCACTCGCCATGCCCGACGACTACTGGATACAGGTGCAAACCCTGCTTCTCGTGACCGAGCGGGCATGGTGCGACTTCATCAGCTACAGCGGCGGCCTGCCGATGGTCACGCTGCGGGTTCTGCCAGATGAAAAGGTGCAAGCTGCGATTGTCGAGGCTGCAACGGCATTCGAGGAACGGGTTGCGCTGCGGGTCGCACAATACCGGGACACGCTTGCATCCAGCGCCCGCCTGATCCCCACCGAACGCAAAGACCGACAGGAGATATTCTAATGGGTGACATGTCATCCGTCATTGTCCCGAAAAGTGACCAGATCAACTACGAAGACCTGATCTCCGGACCGATCACCATCACGATCACCGGAGTAAACGTGAAGCAAGGCGCCGAACAGCCCGTGTCGATTTCGTTCGAGGGCAGCGGCAAGGTCTATCGCCCGTGCAAGTCCATGTCGAAAGTCATGGTCAAGGTGTGGGGATCGGACAGCAAGGCATTCGTCGGACACTCCATGACACTCTACGGCGACCCCAAGGTTAAGTGGGGCGGCATGGAAGTCGGCGGCATCCGCATTTCAAACATGACCGGCCTTTCCAGTCCGATGGCGCTTGCACTGGCCGAGACGAAGACCAAGCGGATCATTCATCAGGTTCATCCGTTGAAGATCGCCAAGCCCGAACCGGAGAAGCCAGCCGATCCGCCGACGCTTGAGACCGCCCGAACTAAGGGGCAGTTCATCGAGGCTCTTGCATCTGCCCTTGCCGCCGCCCCCGATCGCACCGCAGTCGATGCCATCCTGAGCATGGATCGCGTGGGCAAGGGCATGGCGTCTCTTTCGGAGGACGATCGCACGGCCATGGATGCGAACGTCACCGCCGCGCTTACCCGCACCGCCCCGCCGGCCGAGGACCCGACCGCGACGGGTGGGGATGACGATGGATGGCCGGGGCCGGATGCGTAATACATCAACAGATGATCGGGAGATAACGAAATGGCTATGAAACCGACGACGGAAGAAATCTCAGTTCTAGAAATCAGTGAGGGCATGGTCACGTTCTGCGTGATCGGCAACTCCCCGCTGATCTTCAACCGCATGGCCGAGAAGGCAAAGCGGGAACTGCTTATGCCAAAGGGCCGCAAAAGCACCGCCGACCGCGCGGCCAGTCTCAAGCACAACCCGACCGAGGAATACCGGAACAGCGTGTATCGCAACGTCGGTGACGCGCCGAAAACCCGGCTGAAACTGCCGGCCCCTGCGTTCAAGGGCGCGATGGCCACCGCAGCGTTGGACCTTCCGGGCACGAAAAAATCGGAAATCGGCCGGCTGGTGTGGGTGCAAGGGGAATACGTCGATGTCTACGGCGTTCCCAAGCTGCTCATGTCGGTGGTCCGATCGGCGGACATCAACAAGACGCCGGACATTCGCACCCGCGCAATCGTTGCCGAGTGGGCATGTTCCGTGACCATCCGGTTTGTTAAGCCCAAGCTGCAAGCGAAGGCGATCGGGAACCTGATGGCGGCGGCTGGCATCACGGCTGGCGTAGGCGACTTCCGGCAGGAAAAGGGCAAGGGATCGTTCGGGCAGTTCCGGCTCGTGGATGCGACTGATCCCGACTTCCTGCGGATTGTTTCCGAATGCGGCCGCGATGCACAGGACGCCGGACTTGAAGCGTGCGAGCCGTATGATTGGGACACGGAAGAACTGCTTGATTGGTTCACGAAGGAACTGGCCAAGCGGGATGACGACAAGGCGCCGGCGAATGATACGGCGACACGCAAGCGCAAGGCGGCGTGAAAGTGGATGTCACGGTTGGGCGGTCAAGGAAAGATCAGGCACGGCCTGGCGTGTCCGGATGCGGTATGGGATGGCGGTCAAGTCATGGTCGGGTAAGCCATGGTCTGGCTCGGCCGGACCGGGTGTGGCGGTCGAGGGAAGACACGGCGGAACAAGGTCCGTCGAGGCATGGCCGGGCGGTCATGGCCTGGCGCGGCCGGTTGGGGTCTGTCCTGGTCGGGTCTGTCCGGGCATGGCGGTCTAGCCATGGGTTGGCGCGCCAATACGGGGCACGGTGGGTCAAGCCATCAAAACGGCGGGGGAGCAATCCCCCGCCACCTTTGAGGAATGCAAAATGAGCGAAGACATCATCACGGAACTGACGCGGCTTGCGGAGGCGAACGAAGGGCGGTTGACGCCTGACAATGTGGTTGACGCGGCGCAAAACGAAGCATCCCCGCTGCATAAGTGTTTCGAGTGGGACAACGACGCGGCGGCTCATATGTTCCGCGTGGAACAGGCCCGCCATCTGATCCGGTCGGTTCGGGTGGAGGTCACGACCATGGAACATAGCGTGCGGGTTCCCGCATTCGTGCATGATCCGGCCTGCGATCGTGGGGAGCAGGGCTACATGTCGATCCGACAAGTTGCGTCGGACGAAGACAAGAGCCGGGAAGTCGTGATTGCGGAGTTTTCCCGTGCGGCGTCGGCGCTCAAGCGGGCGCGGGCAGTAGCGATGGCCCTCGGCATCGAAGATCAGATTGATTGCATTAGCGACCAGATCAAGCAGGTTGTTGAGACTGTTCAGGGGGCTGCGGCATGACCGCCAACCCCTGCCCCCACGCCCGATCCGCCGCCGAGTTCATCACCACCCGCGCCGTCATGGGCGTCGAGAAATACGGCCACACGCTGGCGGATGCGGCTTTGTCGCCGGCTGCGCTGGTGCGGCACGCGCGGGAGGAGGCTGCGGATTTGTTGGTGTATCTGACGGCGTTGGAGGCTGCGCGGTCGTGGCAGCCGCCGGAAACAGCACCGCCGAACAAGTCCATCCTTGTCCGCATTCCACACGCCGAACACTACGGCCCCGGGATTTACCGCGCGATCCGTGTTGTCGATATGTCGCCGGGGTTGGACTTGCCTCCGCGCTGGCACGTCACTGCCGTTGGTATGGGGCGTGATGTGCCAGACGTGGACGTGACCGGGTGGATGCCACTGCCGGGGGATATGGTGCCAGTCCGTGCCTATCCCGCCCGGCCGGCGGTGACGCGGGAGGCGGTGATGCGGGTGGTTACGAATGGTCCATACACGGATTGCGCCGCCAATGCTGGGGACTGCTGCGCTCCCGATAGGTGCCCATGCGCCCGCACCATCGACGCCATCATGGCCCTAATCGGAGGCGCCCCATGACACGCTACACCCGCGACCGGGAGAAATACTCCGATGCCCGTGAGGCGATCGTTATCAAGCTCTGGCCCGGCCCGGTGTCGGAGAATGTCATCCTCGCCAAGGTGAACGCGCTGCCAGGGAATCCGCTGACGAAGATCCAACTCGGCCGGTATGCGAACCGGCTGGACGTTCGCCGCACCCACAAGGGCCGGGATTGGGACACAAACACGGCGAAACGCGAGGAACTGCTGCGCGTCGAGTGGCCCGGGCCGAAAACACGCAAGGAAATCTACGCCATGTGGTTGGCGCTGCCCGGAAAAAAAGGCGCGATCCGGGGTATGGAGAACTTCGCGGCGTATATCGGGTTGCGACGTGGACCGCGCCGGCCTGAGCCGGTAAAGCCGGCGCCTCCCAAGCCGGTCATTCCCAATCCGCCGCCGGTTTCCGCCGACACGTTCAGTGACGCACTCCGAAAGGCCGGGATTGTCTACCGGGATCATCCCGACTTTGGGGCGCGGGTGACGATCCCGCGTCAACGGATCATGTCCGGCAAGCCGCCGAACCACGGGGAGATGATCGCGGCGAAGGTGGCGCAGTCGGCGCAGGCTCGTAGCGGGGTGGCTATGGTGAATGTTCGGGGGATGATGTGAGCGAACGCCCGATTTTATTCAGTGCCCCGATGGTGCGGGCTATCCTGTCCGGGTCCAAAACGCAGACGCGGCGGGTGTTGAAGCCGCAACCGGTCCCGTTCTGCACTGGCCCCAATGGCACGGGGCCGGAATGCGAAGTGACCGCTATGACGCTTGAAGGCGGAAAGCCGCGCCTCACCCTCGGTCGCGTCATCACAGCCCAGAAGGTGACCCGATGGGCGCCGGGGGATCGCCTGTGGGTGCGGGAAACCATATGGCAGGCCGCCCGCTATCCATCATGCACACCATCCGGTGAGCCTGAGCCGTCATCATGGCTATGGGGCCAAAAAGTCCACTATACGGCTGATGGTGATCCTCCGAACTGCCCAAACAAGCACTATCCGGACGCACTTGCGGGCGGGTTGTTCTCTGCGCCTGATCCGTATGCGGTTTGGCTGAAGCGCCCCTCCATCCACATGCCGCGCTGGGCCAGCCGGATCACGCTGGCGGTCGAGGCTGTCAGGGTGGAGCGGTTGCAGGATATCAGCGAGGGGGATGCAATCGCAGAGGGGATGGTGTGGGAGCATCCCACGCCGGAGGACTGCGAATGGCATCGGCAGTATTGCGAGGAAAATGGCACTGATCCGGAGAGTACCCCCATGCAAGGGGTCTGGATCGCACCCGGAACCCGCCGAGGATACGGACGAAACAAGGCCGACCGCGATCAACCGCATTGGCACGTCACGGCTCGGGACGCGTTCAGCCTGACGTGGCGAGCCATCCACGGCCCCGACGCCTGGGACGCCAACCCGTGGGTGAGCGTGACGACGTTTCGGAGGGTTGAGGCATGACCCGCAAAACCACCCTCACCGTCCACGCCGGCAACGAAGTCCGCGCGCTGGAAATCGCCGCGACGTTTCGGAGCGAATGGAAAAACCACCACAGGAGAAACAACTTTGAGGCGGAATTGTATGGCGTGATCTTCACCGACCGATCCCCGCGTCTCAAGTTTTACGCTTGGGGCTGGGATGGGCATGTGCGGGTTGTTGAGCAGGAGATTGAAGCATGAGCGACCTGGCAACCTACCTCGCGGGCCTGAAGGCGGGGGACGTGGTGACTGTGTGGAGTAGCGGGATGGTCGGCACACAGACGGTCACCAAGGTCACGCCAGCGCAGATTGTCACGGCTGTCGCGAAGTATCGCAAGACAGACCCGACAAGAGCGGGATGGATAATCTGCCGCGTCTCTGGATTTTATCAGGCTCCCCGCATCGTAACGCCGCGTGAGGCCCGATTGCATCTGCTGGGTGAGATTGAGCGTGTGCTGCGTCGCGAGGTAACCCTCGAAACCATCCCCGCCATGCGCGCGGCTGGCGTGCCGGGAGAGGGAGAGACGACGTGAGCAATCAGACGAGTGACCGGCGGCACGACCTGCCGGGATTTTGCCGGGAGTGTTGGGCGTGAGCGACACCTATGCCGATGGCGTCCGGTCCATAATTGCCTGCCTACGCCCCAAAGCCGGCGGCTGGCGGGAACTGCCCATCAAGCCGGGCAATCCCATTCTCGCCAGCGGCTACCCCGTCCGGCTCTACTTCCACCCTCGCAGCATGATCCAGGTCATGTCGGCCGTCGAAGTGGCATCAGACGCCGCGTGCGACGGTCCGGAATACCACCTGTCCATCAGCCGCAACACAGCCGCCGGACCGGCCCGCGTCGACAGCAACGACGCTCGGTGGGTTCTCGACTGCTTCAATCTGGAAGGCGCCAAGGAAGACAACCACGTCCCGCACGGCCGGGTCCGCAACTTCTGGCGCCCCGTTGCTGGTGATTGGGTTGGCGTCCGCTGCCACTGCGAGGACGAAGAACCCGCGATCCGGGAGGAGAAGGGCGACTTCATCTGGCGGGGGATCACCCCATGACCGCCCCCGCGCCCGGTCGCCGCTGCGGGACGTGCAAGCACTGGCGGGATTACCGACACTCCAAGTCCGAATGCCTATGGACAGCACCGGACGCCCCGATTTGGCTAGAAACTGCGGCGATTTACATGAACGCTGATGATGGCTTGCACTGCAGGGCTTGGAAGGAAGACCCAAAGTGACAACTGACCCCGCGCTCCTGCCGCCGGACCCGAGCGTGCCGGGGCGGTATTGGATGACGCGAACCGGATGGAACATCGGTAGGCGCGTCGAGATTTGGGAATGGTCCCCGTCCGAACCTCTATGGCGGCATGAGCAGTGGGGGCCGATGTCGCCTGATCTGGCAGGGAAGGCCGGATACACCCTTTGCGTTCCATACCGCATCTTGAAGCCGGGAGAGTTGGAGGCTGTCCATAGGCTGACCGACGAAGCCGCACCGCCCCTGCACCCTGCCGGGACGTATGCCCGTGGCTACACGGACGGGATGGCGTTCATGGCCCGGATGCTCCGCGCGGCCCTCGAAACGAAGGAGACGACATGACCGCGATTGACAAATACTTGCGCTGGGAGGACGAAAACCAACAGTCCCGCGTGTTCCTCGGCAATCTCTGCGTCGGTCGGGTGTGGTGGTCGGATGGAAAATGGCACACAAAACGATACATGGACCACGCGAAAGGCGAACACCCGTCGAGATTTGAAGCTCAGGAATGCCTCGCTACTGAAATCGCCAACCTGATCGGGGTCGGATAATGCCAACGGTCACCAGCACCGCCCCGAAGGCACCCGACGCCCCGAAACATGACCACATCGAGGTGATGGAGTGGGGCAAGGAACGCCTGATCCGCGTCGTTGTCGTCGGATACAGCGCGGGTCGGAAGACAACATCAGCCGCGTTTTTCCGCAGGCAGGACTTGCAGGGGATGCGGCGGGCTTTGGATGCAGTAGAGGGAGGCGCGCCATGACCCCCGCCGACCTCGCGGAACTCATCGCGGCGGCCGAGGAATGCGCCCGGCTGCTAGGTGAGCGCGTTGATGCGGACCATGGCTTTCGGAACATCGTGCCGGCGGAACGGGCAATCTACCGGATCAATTCAGCCCCCGTCCGCCGCCTCCGCGCGGCAGTGGCGCGGGTGAGGGGGGAGTGATGAGCGACCTAGACCATATAATCGAAGACGCCCGCGAGATGCGCCGCATTATGATGCAGATGCGCCGGCTATCCACCATCGCCGTGAAGGCTGGACGCGATTACTCTGAAGCGGTCACAGTCGGTGAAGTGGCCAAGGCCGCGAAGGTGACACCGGAACACGTCGTTGAGATGGTGGGGAAGTTTGAAATGTGGCTTCTTGCGATCGACCGACGCGACGGGATGCCCATGTCGGAATGGTGGGTCTATCAGGACGGGGAGTGATGGACATGCGGGAGAAGATGGCGCGGGCGATGTTCCCCGATAAAAACTGTTTTGGTGTCACATGGGACAATGCGCCCATATGGCTGTGCAAACGATATCTCGGCATGGCCGACGTCGCACTGTCCGCGATGGAGGAACCGACAGAGGCGATGGTGGGGGCTGGAACGCGCGCCTACGACGAAGGGGACGGGGAGTATGGCATCTATCGCGCCATGATCCGCAAGGCGAAGGAGGGGTGATGCCCCGCCCCCGATGCATCACGCATCATCACGCGTGCGACTGCCGAGAGTGGGACCACGCGCGGGAGATTGAGCGTCTGACTGCGGAGATCGGTCGGTTGCGCGAGGCGTTCCGCGTCAACGCGCTGGTCTGGCGACCTAGCACGACGGATGCGGAGATTGACGCGGTGTTGTATCCAGAACCATTGAGCAATCCTCAATAGTGCCGCACGGCGGCAGGGAGAGAGTATGAGCGAAGTGCCGATCCTGATCTTCTTTCGGGAGGACATGTTCTACCCGATCGAGGCCATGCCGGGGATACCGTTGCGCCAACAGGCTGAGGACAATGCCGTCCTCAATCCCGGAACGACGCGCGTCGAGGATGTGGACGGGAACATCCTCTGGCAGTTGCAGTAGCCACTCGAACGAAACCCCGCGAGCGCCTTGCGGCATCGCGGGGCTCTGACCTGCATCCCACCGGCTCTCAGGTCTGCCGGTCTGGCGCTGCGGGCTAGCTAGAGACGGGCATTCCCATCCCTCCGCAGCATCCTTCCCTTACCCCACGCGCGGAGGAAAGGGAAGCGGGTTTGCCTTAACACGTTTGGCGGGCATGTTAAGAAAAACGCCGTTTCTGATCACATCCACCACACCGCCAAAAACCCCAGCGTAACCTGCAAGCACCGCCAGCACACCCACCCCGGCCTGTCCTGGAACTCCCGCCAGTGCCTTAATCCCCAAACAGCCACCGCGCTGCCAATCCCACCAGCCCGCCGGCACCGATCCGAAAGAGGACCTTGCCGGCTTCTGGCAGGCCACCTTCCAACACCCGCAGCGCGGTCCATCTGAGCGCGGTCCATGCTAAGGCCCTGTAACCTGTAGCATTACCGATTTTGTCACGATCTGGCTTTCGGCGTGCATCGGCTGCAACCTCCTGTTTCCTTTTGGCACGCCTAGGCGCCATTGCCTGTGACCTGTGCCACACACGCGGCACGTCGGACGTGCGTAGTCTCAATCGTCGTCATGACGCACCTCCGTCGTGGCGGGTCGGCGGCCGGTCCCGGTTGGCGCCGGGCCGGTCTACTCAATCCATCCGATACAGCGCCAAGTCTACCACGCGCCGCGTCCATCCCAAACCATAACGTGACCATCCGGCAAGCGCGGTCAGATACATCATCCGGCTCGCCAGCATGTCGCGGACGGCTCTGGGCTTGTCCTTGCAGGCATTGGCCGCCGCAATCGTCTTAGGTCCTATGGCGCCGTCGATGGAGGCACCCACGGCCATCTGTAGCCAGCGGATCGGGGCGCCACCGTTTACCGCCGCATCGAACACGGCCAGCGCCATGTGTGCCGGCAGTTCGTTGCAGCGGTGCTTGTCCCAATAGTCGCGCCGATATAGCTCACGGGCGCGTTCCACGGTCAGGTTGCGGATATCCTCGGCCGGGTATTGGCGCTTGCTGATCCCGTAGCGGGTTTCTCCGCCTGCGTCGGCCGGGTCGTTTACATACCCGCCCTCTTGGGCAAGCACGAACAGGAGCGCGCGATCGAAGCTGCTCATACCCGCCGGTTCCGCGCGTTCTTCCAATTCGCCGCCAGCAAATCCAACACCGTCCGAACCTGCCGCCACCACGCGGGGGATGCCTCGGTTGCCGGCGGTGCGAACGCGGCCAGGATCGCAGCGACGCCGCACACGACCGCGAGGTATTCAGCCCAGCCGAACAGGTCGGCTATTTCTTGCAGTTCCATCAGGATTTCCTCACCACTCAAAGACTACGCAGAAGCCCTTGCCGCCAAGACCGCCGGTCCCGGCTGTTCCGGTGTTGTTGCAGGTTCCGCCGCCGCCACCACCGCCGCCTTGGGTGCCCGCGCCGCCATTGCCACCCGCCGCAGCCGAACCATAGCCACCCGCGCCAGAGAATCCCGGATAAAGGGGCGAGTCGGCAGCGACGGTGCCGCCATCTGGCGTTCCGGACGTGCCCCCAGCAGCGGTGGTGGAATTTGCGAAGACCGCTGACCTTTGGCCATTGCCACCATTGTTGGCCGCGTCGGCGGATGATACCCCGCCGCCGGACCCGCCACCCGGCCCGCCGCTATGGCAAAGCGACCCGGCAGATGCTACGCCCGTCGCCGCGCAACCCGACCCACCATTACCCACCCCTCCGGTTGCCACCGAGGCGGGAATGCTGCCGGTGCTGCCTGCCGTGCCGAACGAGGTGCCAGCGGAGCCGCCGGTGACGCCCGTCGACGAACCACCGGACCCGGTCATCCCCGCAGCCCCGCCGCCACCCGATGTGGTCGCGGTGATCTGCCCCCCGCCACCTCCACCACCTCCATGCGCAGTGATGTGCGAGCCGAACGTCGTCGTGCCTCCCTGCCCGCCATTCCCCCCGACGGTATCGTCCGCGCCAGCTGCCGTCCCTGCCGTTCCGCCCAGGCCGATCGTGACGGTGACCGGCGACGTGATGTCCGAAGCCCGGAACCGCCGGGCTTTGAACGCAGCGCCGCCGCCGCCAGCGCCCCCAGGCTTCGCCGTGGCGGCCGGTCCTCTAGCCCCGCCACCACCACCACCGCCGCCGCCGCAAACATAGACATCCATGAATTTCGCTGACGGGTCCTTTGTGAACGTGCCGTCGGTGGTGAACACGGTAACTTTCGGGACCGCGAATGTCGCAGCCAATCCGCCCGCTAGGAGTTGCGAGACGGTGGCATGGGTAAACTCCGTCCCCACTGCACCTTGCTGCAATAGAAGCCGGTCAGTCGACGCAATGGATACAGCGGCGTCAAACTGGACAATTTGCTTGCGTGGCATGTTAGACTCCAGTGATACCGCGAAGCGCCAAAGTGGACCGCAATGCTGGCATGATGTCCGCCGTGATCGTGGCCTTGCTCAGTTGTGATCCGGCAACAACAACCGCCGCCGCAATCTCCATCCGTCGCGAGCCGGTAGAGTTCCCATTGACTGTGCCGAACGAAATGTAATTGTCGGCACCCGGAGTTGAGCTAACCCCGGTATCAACCTTCGTTGCCTCCGTGTCCGCAGTCAGGTCCATGATGTAAGACGTTCCCGACACGCCGGCCGCAGGTTCGGTCAAGGCATAGGCACGCCATCCCAGCGTTGTGGTCACAGTCAAATATGGATCAGCCGTCGCCGCTCGTTTGCTTGACACAGACGGGACGTTACCGTTTGCAAGCTCAATTTCCTTCGGGGTGATATACAACGCCGCGTCACCGCATAGGGCCTGTGTCGCGGCCGAACTGCCAGTCGTCCGACCAACCGCAACGATCGTTATGGCGGTGTCGGAGCCGTCATAATATCTATTCCAGCCGGAACGAATAGCGGCGTTATACCAGCACCGGATGTAATTTTCCTTGATCGCTTCGGGGCCGCTCCCGACGTTAGCAAACGCAGCGCCGCCGGGCGCAAGGTTCGTGTTATCGCTGGAAAAGATCGACCCGAAATAGGCCCAGATAATCAGCCCGGATATGGTCGGCGGGATAATGGCAATCGGGTCGTCCGATACCAAACCATCAACGATAATCTCTGATCCCATAATTCAACCCGCCGCGAAGTTTTGAGCGTCATACACTGGACGATATACAAGCTCAGCCCACGGCCCGGCGGCATGGCTGGCCTGTCCACCCCATTGCGATGATGCCGTGCTATCCGGCGATCCCCTGAGAACACGACGGGTGGCGCCGGGCTTGAACAACATGTCCTCATCGACCCACATATTGCCCATTTCAACCGTTAGGCCCGCCCCGGTGCATTCGACCTTGGGCAAGAAGGGACCGCCCCCGCGAATGGTGACCTTGTTGAATAGGACCGCCGGTTCTACCGGCCACATATTTCCCTCATCCAAGATCGAACCGACAACGTAGCGGACCAACACGTGGTTGCCCAAGACAGAGAACTCTAGGACTGGATCAGCGCCCGCATCATTGTAGGCGTCGATGGTCGATGTTGCGGTGTCCTCGGCAATGTGCCCAACCCAGATGGTCGCCGTCGCACTGGATAGCGTCGTGTATGGCCATGCGTCTTGCAGCGTCACCGTGTTGCGGTCCGTGAAGCCGACGATCTTGGTCTTGTGGATGTTGCCGGAACCATCAGTGATGATGATATCCGACTTCGCGTGCGCGTCATGCACCACAAACAGCATTCCACCGATGTAGACGGTCGCGTTGGCGCTGTAGTTGCTCTGAACGACGGGTCCTGTATCGTCCACACGCGCGGTGTGGTCGTTAATCACCTTCTCAATGAATGTCCGTTGCGGCTGCGATCCATAATCCGTTCCTGGCCATAGCAGGCACTTCCCATCGTAGGCGCTGGAAAGAGGCGCGGTTCCGGACGACCCGATCACACACCCCGTGCGGCGGAGCGACCATGCGATATCGTCCGTGATAGCTGTCTGGCCGTTGCTGACGAGTGTGGTTGCTCCGTTGGTGATGCTGACCGTGCTTTCGACGGAGCGGCCCCACGACTGCACGAACGTCGTGAGATATCCTGAGCTATTGACACAGATTTCCAGGTAGTTATCCGGCCGCGCCGATAGCCCGATCCGCAACTTGCCGATGGCGTCCCATACCGTGGCACCATCGGCGCCCGTGAACTGCAACCGCCCTCGCCATGCACGGCACCGCGTCGGGATTACGGCAGGCGTGGTAGTCGCTAGGGCATGGCTCCACGTCGGGATGCGGCGCAACCACAGCCGGCCAGGATCAAAGCCCCACTGCGTGGCCATGGCCCGGCCTTCAATGTCAATCAGGCCATAGCCATACTTGGCCGATAGTCCGCGCGCGTAGCCCGCGTATAGCTCCATCATTTCCAAGCCTTGATTTTGGCCGGGAACGCCAAGCGCATAGACAACATGGGGGGATGTATGAAGGAGGATATCCGGCGCGTTACCCTCTCTGGTCGTCAACGCCCGTAGACGATTGATGACCGAAAACATATGGATCGGATGCCACCCTGTCGCATCATTCAGGACATGCTGCGGAATGCCGAAAGTGTCAGGAACCGGCGACGCGTTCGTTGCATAGCTAAGCCAAGATGCACTTGTATTCGTGAACCACGGATACCGATCATCAATGCTGGCACCGCGCGTGTTCGTGTCGCACGCCAGTTCCCCCCACGTCCCACCACCCATGGAACGATGGAGGATGGTGATGGACTTGTCCGGATTGGACATCAACAACGCGTTTTCGAGGAGCGTCGCCTCGGTCTGAGCCTGATTTTGCTGGCTAGGATCGTAAGTGCCGATGCTGTCGCCTAGGTTCATGTAGATCGGCGTGTCTTCCGCTGCCCATGCCGGCATGTGCTTGGCGCCGCGAACGCCAGCCGTTGGTGGATAGGGCGATGGAGCATCAACCGGAGCAATCCTATTGTAGCTCTTGCGCCCGCTTGTATCCGTGCTGAAAAACCGGGCGTTGCCCGTCAGCCATACTGCATCACGCTCGGCGGACTGCTGTTCGTTCGCCTCTCCTAGCGTGTTGTCCACCTGTTGAAACAAGAGATTTGTCGGGTCTTCGGACGACCCGGATATCCTGCGGAACGCGCAATAGATGCCGTTTCCCGGAAACCAAAGGGAGGACTTGCCAAGCGCCGCCATGGCATTCCCGGCATCCGCGATAGCCTGCGAATTGTCCGTGCCCAGCACAACGTGCTTGACCAACGCCGTTGCCGCGCCTGTCAGAGCACGGTCGAGTGTGAGCGAAAACGGCGACACATAAGCGTCAACAATGGCGAGCAGTGCCCGTTGGGGATAGGTGTCCGTCGTGTCAGTGTAGGTCGACGTCCCGACCCAATACGTCCGCAGCCCCACCTGGTCTATCCAAAAAGACTTGTCTACATCATCAGCCGAAAAAGCGGGCCAGATGACATTCTGCGTTGAAGCTGACAGAGCGGTTACGGCGGCATCGGCAATTGTGACAGTCGTCCCATCCAGGACGGACACGATCGTTGACACATGATTGCCACCGGCCGTGCCGGCGCCAGCGATAGCGATTGACCGTCCTTCGTCAATCCCGCGTTGGAACGCAACACCATCGTTCTGTGTGATCGCGATAGTGAGCGTCTTGCTACCAGCGCCAATCGTGCAAGCGCCTCGGTAGCGATAGGCGGTGAATGTCGCAGATGCGCTGCTCCACGTCATGTAAAACCATGCCTCAACCCCGTCACCGACCGCACCGGAATTGGCGACGCTATAGGCGTATTCTGGAACGCCTGGGGAGGCATTGGCGTTCGGCGTGAGAAGCTCGCCTAGGATCGTCACATCGCCTTTGAAGCGACCGCTATTCCCGAACAACGTATCCTTGTCGGCTCCAAGAATGATCTCTCTATCTTCATTCCTGACGCACCACTCAAACGGGTTAACGCCCGTGCTGTCCTGGATGGAACTGACGCCGACCGTCGCCTTGGTAGCCGCGACATGGCCAGCGGTTACGGTGCCGGACACGGTCAGCGTCGGAACCGAACCCGTGGTGAACGTGCCAGTCGCACCCGACACCGCGCCGGATGACGTGATCGTTCCCGCGTTGATGACGGTCCCGGCGATGTTGGCAATGGTGGCGGTGCCGGATACCGATACCGTGCCGGTCGCCAGATCGGTGATGGTGCCTTTGGCGAGCGTGACCGTGCCCGCGTTGGCGATAAGCGTGCCCACGGTGCTGGTGGTGGCCGCCAGGTGGCCGATGGTGGCGGTTCCACTGGCCGCGAGAGTGGTAGACGCCAGATCGGTGACCGTCCCCTTCCCGAGCGTCACGGTGCCGGCATTGGCTACCAACGTCCCTAAGGTGGCCGTGGTTGCCGTGAGGGCCGCGATGGTTCCGGTGGTGCTGGTTAGTGTGCCAACGGTGCCAGTCGTGATCGTTCCCGTGGTGCCGATCACATGCCCCACTGTCGCGGTGCCGGACACACCCAGCGTCGACGCGGAAAGCGCGGTGACGGTGCCAGTGGTGACGGTGACGGTGCCGGAATTGATGGTCGTGCTGGTGAGCGTCCCGACCGTTCCTGTGGTGATAACCGCCGTGGCGAGCGTGGCCTTGCCGCTGGAAATATCCACGGTGCCGGCGTTGATGGTCGTTGCCGCCGCCAGTCCGACCGTGAGCGTGCCAGGAACCGCAAGCGTGGCGATGGAGCCGGTGGCGAACGTGCCGGTCCCGCCAATGATCGTGGCGTCGGTAATGGTGCCTTCCGCCGCAATCAGCAAATCCAGATCAGCGGTGCCGCCGGAAATCAGAACGTCGCCAGCAACGACGGTGCCGGTTCCGATTTCGTCAATCAGGTCGAGGAATACAGCACCAACCGTGGTTTGTTGGTAAGGCGTGCCAGTGACGCCATCCTGCACCAGCAACCGCGTGGTTGATTGAACCGTGTCGATTGTCGGAAGCTGGGCAATCTCGGTTGGGATGCTCATTAGGCCGCTCCGATGGCGAAATAATTGACGACGTAGGTGCCGGTTGCTTGGTCAGGGACATTGATCACAAATTCATCCGCGTTCTGCCCGGTCACGTTGACGTGATCCTGCGACGAAGGCGCCGCACCGTTGCAGACAACCAGCGTATAGAAGCTGGCGAAGGAAGACGGAAACGCGACCGTCGCGGCGTTGCCGGACAGGGTGACGCTTTCCGATCCCCATTGCAGCTTGATCCCGCCGGGGAGCGTCACATAACCATCCGCAGCCTTGGATTGGGCAAACTGCGAGAAGTTCACGACGTTCGTTCCGGTCGTGCCATTGCTCGCCGACACGGTGCCGGGGAACGCCGCTGCGTCCGCCGTGTCTAGGACGATAATTTTCGTGGATGGCGGAAACGAGATGACCGTTGCGGCACCTGGGAACACGATCCGATCCGTGGTGCCAGAACTGTTACGCGTAACGGTCGATCGGGCTAGGGTATCGGGCGCGCCATGCGTGAGCACGCCGTATCCTTCCTCCCAATAGGTGCCATCCGTGATCTCGTATCCCATGGTCGTCCCGGTCACGAGATGCGTGCGGAACGTAGACCTACCCGCGAGCGCCGACCCAAGATTGATCGTGGCGTCGTCGGACGGAGCGGCGCACGTTTGAGCCGCCATCGGGGCGAAGGTGATAGCAGCCATCAGAGCCTCTCTGTAATCGTTGCGCCCCATGTCCGGACGCCGCCGGGGCCGGGCAGGTAGCCGTATGGCTTGACGCCTGAGACGATGCCGAAGATGGCGTCCTGTTTGACGTAGGCGCCCTCGGCATTCGGGATGAACAGGACGTTGATGCCCATACTTGCGAGCCGGCCGATTTCCCGTGCGGCGGCGTATGTCTCGTCAGGGTCTACGGCGCCGAACTCGAAAGCGAAGGTTCGGGGATTGGACAGGGACGTTTGATACACCTGCCCGCCGCGCGTGACTTGGCGGTTGACCTCGGGTGCCCAATTGTCCGCCGATGCGGGAGACGCGGACCATGTTGGGAGCCATGCCGAACCGATGAATACCAACGGGATATTGAGATAGCCGTCAGGATTTCCAGCGTCCTCAATCTCGATCGCCACGCTATCCGCGCTTTGGGCCGTGGGCGGGATGAAGATGACTTGCCCGTAGCCTGTCACCGGACCCGCGAGCGTGTAGGTCCATGTCTCGACGCTGGACAGGGTAATCGTTGCCGTGATTTGCGCTTGGTCCGTCAGGTTGGTTCGGAACAGCGCAATCACCCGCACCGACGAACCCGGATCGTCCAGTGTGTAAGTCAACGTCGCGGTCGTTGTGCCCGCCGCCGACTGCCAGGCGGTTGATGGAGCGCCGATATCGTTGATCGTGTTTTCAACCGGCAGCCCGGTTTCCGTCGACGTGGCCGAAGCCGTCGCCAACTTCGCGAGGTTGGTCCATGCCAATAGGGTTTGCGTCATACCAGCACCGTCAGGGTCATGGACAATTGTTGCGTGTCGATGCTGCGCCCTACGATCCGCATCCGCGCGCCCGTGTTCATGGCGTGGTTGGGGTAGGTCACGAACGCGACCTCGCCAAATTCGCGCTCTACCGCTTCAACCAATGGCATCTGGATATCGAACAACCACCGCCGCGCGCCGAGCAATGCGCCGTAACGGTTGGCCACTTCCTGAGCATCCGCCTCGGTCGTCAGTCCGCCGCCGAACGGGGCGATATCACCCGCGTTGGCATAGGCGATTTCGTTCGTCGTGCTGATCCAAACGGCATAGCGGTCGGACTGTTGGACGAACTGCCGGTGCGCCGCCGTGGCACTTTCGAGGATGCCATTCTGTTGCACGGTGTAGTTGTGCTGGAATGCCACCCGGATACGTCGGGCCGGAAGGTTGATATCGGCAGGCAGTGCGCGCGGTGGGCAGTCGATGATGGATGCGGTGGTGTATTCCGCCGCCGGGGTTTCGTCGTCCGTCACGGCTTTGAGGACGATGCACCGCAGCGAGCCATCCACCGCCGGGACGATCTTGGCGCCGAATGCCGCGAGGCACCTGCCAGCCGCCGCGTCACCCGTCACCTGAGCGTCCGGCCCCCAATACCAGCCGGCTTCATAGGCGTAATCCGTCGCCGCCGTCGTAAAGGTTGCCGTGTTCAGCAGCTCCGATGGCAGTTCCATATCCTCGGCAATCAGATACCGGACGATGTTCGCCGCAATCAGTTGTTCGCCGGCCGATGGGAAATGGCCGATGACGGTTGCCGTGAGCGCCGCGTTGTCGGCGGGTTCCAGGCCAAGCTGGATCAGGCCACGGCTGTTGTCGGTGCGATACTGCCCGGGCGTCGTGCTGCCGGTGTATAGGTCCGTCGTGTTGCTGCCGAACGTGATCGTCGTCGCGGCACCCTCATACAGCGCAACGACCGTTCCGGGGCCGTCGTTGTATTGGTAAATCAGGTTGTCCCGGTCGATCAGCGTGAGCGGCACATTGAACGCCTTGCCCCGCGTCTTGGGCTTGAGCGTGCCGGCCAATTCGGCGTCACCCTCATACGTGCCCGTGCCGGCGTATGCGTTGCGCTGTAGGGGCCTGTCCATCCAGTAGGAGGCATCGCGTAGGGTGATCGTCAGAAGGAACTCAGACAGCACCCACGACCCGGCAACGCCCGTGAACAGGGTGATCAGATCGTCCGAAACCGGATCGAGGAAGATGCCGCGCGTATCGTCCCACGTCTTGACGCCATACTTGATCCGCACCGTCCGGCCGTCGATGTTCCACATGGCCATGAGGCCGTCGTATTGGTGGCCATCGTTGATCAGTGAGATGGTCCCGTAGCCGAACACAATGCCATCCTGCGCCGGGGATAGCGGCACGCGCGCATCAACCGTCAGACCGGCCGCGAGCAACGGCGCATAGACCGAAACCGGGCTTTCCGTGTGGTAGCCAAGGTCGGACGCGCGAATGGTGATGGTTTCTTCCGCCGCCATCGCCTCAAGCGAAATGTCACCCCACGGCGCCGATCCCCAGCCATAAGCCGGGTCTTCCACCGCACCCGGACGGGACGCCTCGATCTCGACAACAAAGAACGGTTGCAAGCCGGCGATAAGGTTCGGGTTGCCAAGGATTAGCTGCGAAAGGATCGACCATTCCGGCGACGCAACCTGTGTGCCGTCTACGTCCACAACGTCGGTATAAGGGGCAGGGACGCCGATATACCCGTGCAAAGGGGTGTAAGGACCGCCGATCAGGTCGCCGTCGCTGTCCGCAATCTGGTAGCCGCCGGGGCCGGTGATGACGCCCGACATTATGCGGCCCTACTGGCGGGAACGGTCGCGGCAAGGCGCATGTCATTCCGCAGCCCGGCGACCTCTTGCAGCAAGCGCCGCAGTTCGCCCGCCAACGTGGCGGTTTGTGTCCGAACTTCGGAAGTCAACACCGCATTCGTCAGCGTCTCGGGAGACTGGCCGGCGAAGGTTTCCAGCGCCGACACGATCCGCCCCACGTCGTTGACGAACTGCGTGCCACTGCCGAATTGCGCCCGTGACGCGGAACGGAACGTCTCGGCAAAGCTGGTCAGGTTCCGCATCGCGCCCGCGTCGCCGGTCTGTGCCGCCGCAATGGCTTGGTCAAACTGCGACGACGCAGCCGCGTAACGATCCTTGGACGCGATCGGGCTTTCCGCGCCGAACCGGACTCCGCGCACGTAATCCGAAATTGACGTAATGATCGCTGTTGCGGAGCCGGCCGCGCGTTCCAATGCGGCGGTGGATTGAGCGGTGGATTGAGCCGTCGCTTGTTCGTTGGCCGCCGCGATGGCGTCGAGATACGACTTGGCGGTTGACAGACGTTCCTCGCCAAGCGTGGCTTCGAGAAATGCCATCTGATCGGCGAACGCTTGCGTCTCCGCGTAGGCATCGCCGAACACAGTCTTGAGGTTGTTTCCGAACGCTTCGCGCTGCGCTGCGGCCTGGGCATCGAACACCAGAAGTTGAGCGTCCAACTGCATTTGCAGGTTGCCGCTGTTCACGCCACGCGCCGCCGTAAACCGCGCCAGCAACCCCTGCCGGCTGTCCTCTAGCTGCTTCGCCGCGTTATCGTTGGCAATCTGGATTGCCTTTTGACGCGCCTCGGTCAAATCGTATTCGGCAAACCCAAGCCGATCCGCCATGACCTTTGCATCGTCAAACTGCCGGGAAAGCGTGTCGATCGTGGTGGCGAGCGTGCCGGCGCCGAACGATGGCGTCACGTCGATCAGCGCCTTCAAGGCAGGGGCCGTCGAGTTGACGAAATTGAGAATGTCCGAGACTGCGGTTTGAAGCGCCTCGGCCGTGCCGAATGACTGCCCCTCTAAGCCACGGTTCAGATATTGGTTATCGGACCCGAACCGCAGTTCCCCGAACGCATCCGCAATGGAACTGGGCCGTCCGTCACCCTGGCCGAAATTCAGCCATTTTCCGGTGTTTCCGCCGATAATGCGAGACTGACCGAAGTTGTCATTTGATGTTGCATTCGCAATGCGTGTCCCTGTTGCGGACAACAAGCTGTTGATTGTGGAAACCTGCTCCGTGAGGGTCGCGACCTCCTGGCTCACGTCAACGATTTGCGATTGCGTTATGCCTACGGATAGGAGGCCGTTGGCGTCTTTGTTCAGGCCGGTCGCGGAGAAGGGGGTTGCGGCTTTGGGGCCGATTAGGCCGCCGCCTGCGCCGCCTAGCAGGCCGCCGATGATGCCCCCAAGAGGCCCGAACGCCAGCGTTCCCGCCAAGGCACCGACGCCCGCGCCGATTTGTGGGGCGGGACCGACTTTGCCTAGCGAGGATTGCAGCAACCCGCCAGCGAGCGAGCCGGCGCCGAAGCCAAGGCCAACGCCAGATAGCATCCCGCCGATCGTGGCGCCGCCCTGAGCCGCCAGAACGGCGGACGGTGGTGCCGGACCAAATACGCCAGCGCCCAAGCCAGAGAGGGCTGTATTGGTCGCCGTGCCCAGCCCGACGCCGTTAATCCCAGTCGAAAGCAGGCTGTTAATCCCACTCCCGATGCCGCTCAACGCGCCATTCGTTCCCGTCAGACCGAGGTATTCCCCAATCCCGGACAACTTGCCGGCGAAGTCGGTCAGGCCAAGCGCATCCGTGATCCCGCCGAACGTCGAGGCATTCGACGCCGCACCGAACAGCGACGACAACCCACCGCTGCCCGTGGCACTACCGCCGCCGGACAACGCACCAAGGCCAGACCACAGGCTGTCCCGCTGCTTGCCGCCGAAGGAATTAAGGATCGGATTGACCGCGCCAAGCTGCAACAGGCTGGTCGCCGCCGATGCAACGATTGACTTGACGATGTTGCCGAAATTGACCGCTGCGCCCTTGCCGGTCAGGAAGGCGTCAACGATCCCTTGGCCGAGGCGATCGAACGCGGTCGAGAGGATATCCGTGATCGCTTGAACGGATGACTGGACGTGCTGAAACTCGCGGGCGGCGTCGGTGGAGCGGAGATAGCTTTCGGATAGGCGCGATACGGTCGCCTCATATTCTTCCATGCCGGGTAGGATGCCAGCCTTCAACGCCGTGAGATACGCCTTCTCTCGTGCCTGGACACGTTCAAGGGATGCTTCTGTGCCGTCGTAAGCCGCTGTTACGCGCGCTTGGGATTTGGATGCTTCGTCGGTTTCCTCAATCTGCTTGTTGAGGCTGTCCATGCCTTTCTGATAGGCACTGACTTGTTCCTCAACCGCCGACTTGGTTGCCTTGACGCCGGCCCGGTGGGTTTCCTCGGTCTTGGTCAGCTTCTTGAGCGCTTCGTCACGCTCTTTCAGCATCGCAGTGCTGACTTTGATATAGTCCGCTTCAGACACCGCGCCGGAATTGCGCGCGGCTTCCAGCTTCTTTACGCCTTCGTCGTATTCCTTCCGGATGGTGAAGTCTTTGTCGTATTTCTTCCGGAGTTCATCGACGGATTTGGTGTGGGATACGACCTCGGCCGCAAGCCGGCTTTCGGACGCGGCCTCTTGCGCGGCTTCATCGCGGCGCACGGCTTCGTTGTTGATCTGTAGAAGTTCGTCGCGGTTTTTCTGAAGCGCAGCTTTTGACGCATCCATCCCCTTCAGAATGGCTTGAACCTGAACATCACTGTCAGGCAACCCGGCCTTGCGGGAGTCATCAAGGACTTGGTTCCATTCAGCAATCCGCTTCTGGATTTCAGCCTGTTCGACAATCAACTCCGCCGTGCGTTCCGCACCCGTAGACCCACCCGTGAACCCACGGATTTTGTCCACGATGTTCGCCGCAACCTGCAACGCAGCCGCAAGTTTGTTGCTGAACTCTAGCGCCTGATCGATATGCGTCAGGAAGGATTGCGCGGCAACGTCAAACTGCGACTGCGCCCGCGCCATCGTGACCGGCATGTTGCCGAACACGTCATCCACGCCCTGCGCCGCGCGCATCATGGCCGGGAAGATCGTATCAGCCGTCAGCTTCCCCTCTGCACCCATGGCGCGAAGGCTTCCGACCGATGTGCCCAATTCGCGAGCCAAGGCTTGGGCGAACATGGGCATATTTTCGAGGATGGATCGAAGTTCATCGCCTTGCAGAACGCCAGACGCGAGGGCTTGCCCTAGCTGCTGGGTTGCGGCGGAGGTTTCCTGCATAGAGGAACCCGAGACGATGGCGAACTTCTGCAAGCCATCGACTAGCTTTAGGACCTGATCGCTTGTGGCGCCAACGTCCTTCGCGGCGATAGAGAACCGCTGGAAAGCCGATGCGCTATCGGTGACCGCAATCCCGGTCTGGCGGGATGATGCGGTCAGAGCCTCAAAGATCGAGGCGCCCTGTTCGGAACTTCCAACCGTCGCGGACAGACGCGCAATGGAGGCGTTGGCGGCGTCACCGGCCGCAGGGATGGCTTTAAGCGCCTTCCCCACCAACTCAATCGCCTTGGCGGCAGCCAACATCCCAACGGCGAACGCGCCACCCGTAGCGGCCGCACCGACAAAGCCGGATTGCTGCGACGCCATGCGCTGCAACGCACTGGTGGTCTCGGTGGTCTGGACGGTGAAAGACCGTTGGGCAGTCTCGGCCGCTTTCGTGCTGGCCGTCTGGGCCTGTTGCGCCGCCGTTACGCGGGCTTGCGCGGACGCCATCAGCCGCGACGCACGATCCGCCGCTTCGCCCGATCCCTGCGAGATGCGGGTCAGGCGGTCAAGATCGCGGCCGGCATCCCGAACCGCCTGGCCGAGAGGATCCAGGCGGCGGGCTAGAGCATCGACCGAACGCTGTTGCTTGGCTTGGGTTTCAATGACGCGGATGTTGGCGTTCTCTACGCCTTTCATCGCGTCAATGATTACATCGCCAGCGCGCCTTACTTCCTTGGCGCCTGACGTGGCCTTGGATGCGCCAAACCCAACTTCGAGGGAGGTTGCTTGGCTATCGCTCATCGCTTCTTCCCCCTCCCCTTCTTGGATTTGTTACGACGTGCCCACGCCATGATATCCCGCGCTGCCTGTTCGGAATTGGCGACGGGTGGTTCGGGTTCTTCACCGGCCGAACCCCATGGGTTGGTTTTTTTCACGAAATCAATCTTGCCGGCTATGGCCAGATGCAAATGGGCGATGTTGGCGTTCAGGACTACATCGGGAGGCCAACCGAGCCATCCCATTGCCGTCTGCGCCAAGTCCGCCGCCCATTCATCCAGCGTTAGGCGTTTCCCTCCGGTTCCTCGGCCGGGGGCGCGTCATCAGGCGGTGGAGCCTTGCCGCCGTTCATCAGCACTTTCAGATATTCCACGAGCGGCATAAGCGTCGCGTCGTTCATTCCGGCAGCGTAGACTTTCGCGGCCAGCGCCTTTTCGTCACGATCCGGGACGCCAGCGCCGATCTTGATGATGGAGACCACGCCATCGAACTCCTGATTGAACAGGGTTTGCAGCGCGGGTCGCAGGCCACCATGGGCGCGGGAAAGCGTGCGGATTGCGTTCAGGGTCGGGCGGAGGATGTAGGTGTCGTCTCCCAGCGCAAGGGAGACTTCGCCATCGTTTAGGTTCGCCATGTCGGGGTTCCTTGATTGTGTCGGGTGTCGGGGAAGGCGGCTGGCGATGCCCCGACAGCACCGCCAGCCTTGAAGCCCGGCCGGGCTACGACGCGCCAGTGAAGATCGTTGTATTGATCTCCAACGTGACCGTTGCGCGGATGACAGAGTTGGTGGCGCCAAGCGTGGTCCGGAATGACATGACCTTCGCGCCGAAATAGATCGTATCGTATGACGCATCAGCGCCGACGATGGTGATCTTGAACGGGTAGGTATTCTGATCCGCCGTGACGTATGACTTGAGCGCGGCTTGTCCGGCGTCGGTCAGGTCCTGGCCGATGGTAAGCTGAAACTGCCCGTCGTTGTGCCCGCCGCGCAACTTGTAGGTGCGACCATCCGCCACAGCCTGGAACGGGACCGGATCGAACACGCGGCCGAGTTCGCCCATGCTTTCAATGAGGCCGATTTCCGTTGCGATGGTGAGACCCTGAAAGTCCCCGATCGCATCCGCAGCCGCCTCGACGTTCGTGAGGGGCGTTGCGCTGGTATAAAGCCGTGCCCCAAGGACTCCGGTCGCAGCCATGTCAATATTCCTTCGGGTGTGAGAGGTTAGCCTTGACGCAGGTAGAGGTAGTCAGTCGTCAGCGTGCGGCTGGCGGTAGAACGCGCCATTGCCGCGAGCGTGGGGTAAAGCGTCACGCCCGTTGCCGCCGCCGTGGTCATTGCCGAACCCGCCAGAACGCCGTTGATGTAGAACGATGCGTCGCCGCTGGTGTTCGTCTCGATCCGGAGCGTGATGTTGGTCGCGGCGACCGGAGCCGTCGCGCTGTTCTGCGGGGTTTCGTCGGAACCGTTGTTGACGCCAACCAGCCAGATATTGTCGGTGGTCATGCTCGTATCGAACATGAACCCGATGGCGTCGGTGGCGTTGGTGGTGATCGTGTCCGCCGATGCCGCGCTTTCGATTGGAATTTCCAGCGCCGCTTTCTGGTCGGTCAGGCCGAAGTAGAACGCCGCATTCGTGATAGCGGAAATCTGCAAGCGGGCTTCAAGCACGATCGCACCCGCCGCGAGCGTGTAGCCCGTGTCGCCAATCGCCTGCGTGCCGTCCGCCGCAAAGCCGGTGCCAGCGTTGCCAGTGACCATGACCAGCGTATTCGCGGAAATGGCAGGGTCCAACGCCTCCGCGTCCGAACCATTGAACAGTTCATAGTGCGTCAAGGACCCGCCTGTATCGAACGTGTCATACAGTTCGGCAGGGTCGACCGTGATGATGGGGCTGTTGATTTCCATCATGGCCGTTGCGGACAGGACAGAATTGACCGCGCCCATGGTGGTGCGGAACGACATAGGCAAACCACGGAAGAACACCGTCGTTGGACCGCCGACCGAAGACGGGGGATCGTTGAACTCGATCCGGAAGCCCCAATTGTCCTGTGTCGCGGCATTCGCAGCATCAAACAGCAGGTCTTGCCCCGTGTCAGACAGGTCTTGCCCGACCGTGATGGACATTTGCCCATCGTTGTAGCCGCCCTTCAACTTGTATGTCCGGCCGTCATAGATCGCCTGGAACGTGACCGGATCGAAAACGCGCCCGTATTCGCCGAACTGCGTGATAAGACCCACCTCGGTCCAACTCTGTGCCGAAAACTCGCGTTCCGTGTCGATCGTGGACGCGATGGCCGCATCCGAAATGAACAGCCGCGTGCCAAGCACGCCTTGAGGGGATGCCATAGTCACCTAGCTCCAGTCACGATAAAGGGCACGCTGCCCGAAACCCGGTAGTAGACCCCGCCGGGCTGCATTCCGGGGATGTTCACGTCCGCCGCTTCCGCCGGGGATGGCGGGTTGCCGCCTTCCAGGTAGATGGCGGTCGAAACGAGTTGCAATTCCAAGATGCCAGTCATGGTCTGAACCAAGCCGGTTGCGACCGTGCGGCCGCTGCCAGACGGGACGAACGCGGAGAAGTAGACAATCCCGCCCTCGACCGATGACCGCTTTCCAGTGCCGCCGAAGATGCCCTTGTCCGCGTAGGTGCCTTCAATGGAGACGTAGACAAATGCCGTTGCCTGTCCGTCCGGCTGGTAGGTCTCGTTTTCCCAAAGGAGTTGCGTCGAGGCGTAGGCACCCGCCGCCCATTGCGTCTCGACGTGCGAGCGCAAGGCCGTTTCCGCCGCATCCCAGAGCATTACAGAGCCTCAATCACCAGTGCGGGGTATGTGAGCGGTTGGCCAGACCGTGGGGGCTTCTTCAAGCGGTAGCCGGGCAAAAGCTCAATGAACTGGATGCCGACATAGACAACCCGGCGATACCGTTTCAGGATCAGTTGTCGAACCTTCTCGATGATGCCGGCCGGAACCTCGAACCCCTTGGCGCCGGTCTGGATTTTGCGCGCGTAGGGAAGCGGGTTGACGATGGTGACCGTGCCCGCGCCCTCGATCTGGTCCAGTCCGATTGCGCCCTTGGCAACCGAACCGGGCCGAGACAGCCGAGACGCATTCGCAAGCGATGCAATCCGCCAAGCCTTGCGATACTGGCCGGACCGAACCGGAGACAGGCGTTCCAATTCCCTGAGCGCGAAACTGACAACCTCGCGCATCCGGCTGAACCGATACACGATCAGCCCGAACGGCTTGACCTCGGTTTCCGACTGCGCCGGGCGGTGGTCAACCTCTAGCGTCACCATCGGCTTCGCGGATTGCTTGGCCATAAACTCGCCAAGGAGACGTTTCGCGGTCCGCGCGTGGAACTCGACAACCGCCGGGCCTGTCATGTTCTTCACGAACAGGTTGACGGAAATCTCGAAGGGGGAAGCCATTAGCCTCTGACTTGCAAATTCACGCGGTGAAGGTCCCCGTCCACATAGACAGGATCAGCCGCCTCGATACGCCGCACCCGGCCAGCAGACACGATGTAATCCCCCGCGCGCGGAACCCGAACATCCAACCCATTCGGCGGACTGGTCACCGGCTGCCCGCCAGGCCACTGCGCGGCGATTATGTCGGTCGCTGACAGGATCACCAGACTATCCCCCTGGATGATACCGCCCGCCAGTTCGTCCGCCCTGTAGCCCCGCACCAGAGCGCGGCATGTGCAATCCACGTTCGCCTGGTTCGTGGTCCCGGTGATGCGGCGCAGGGTCACGTCTTGGCCGAATGCGGTGAGCATGGCGTCTAGGTCGGATTGGAAGGTCACGAAACCCTCGCCCTCACCGCCAGCAACGTAGACCCCGCATAGGTCCCGGTCGTCGTCACCACGGCCCGCAGCCGATCGCCCAGAACCGCGTCAAACACACCCTCCGCCGAAAGGTCCGCGTAGGACGTGACAGCCTTGGACAGCCTCGCGGAGAGGTTGGCGTATTTCACGGCGGACGTGGTGGCGAAGTCCATGCGCGCGATATCGTGCCACAACTCCCCACCATCGAAGGACGTTTGGACCTTGACGATTGCGGTTGTTCCGCCTGAGCCATAGGTGAAAATGGCCTGGATGGCGCACTCGGTCATGCCGTCAAGGCCGTCGATGGCTGTGTAGATTTGGGTGGTCAAGGCCGTGGTGATGGTTTGGGTGGCGAGGGTGAAGATGCGGGGGATTGCCATGGTCTCGCCTCAAACCGCCATCGTTACATCGTTACGGAACGGCGCAAGCAATTCCTGGATTTCCATGGACAGAAGCGGATCAGATGCCGCGCCGACCCAGAACTCTTGCTCGCCAACACCCTCGATCCGGGTCCGCTTCAAGTTCGGATCAGCCTTGGCGTTCGGCCCATCCTCAGACCACAAAATTCGGACAGACTTCATCGCCGCTGCCTTCAACGATGGCGGGACCGTTGCCCATCCAGCCGTGTAGACGACCGTGATCTTTTCGCCAGCCCACCCGGCGGGTGCGTCATCAATCAGCCGGCGCAGGATGCCAGATGCGGCGTGGGCTTCGTATTCGTCGGCGTCATAAGTCACATCGTCCACCACAACGGACGTGATCGCAGTCACAGGCCGGCGGGAAAGCACCAGTTCCGGCGCCCACCCACACATGCGGAAAACCTCGGTAAGCGTCTCCTGCCGAAACGTCGGCGGCGTGGGTGGCACATCAGCGATGTTGCACCAGCGCACGAGTGCATCCGTGGTCCGGTCGTTGAACATGGCCAAGAGCACGTCTTGTGATGCGTCGTTGGAAGCAAGGCCGATCGCGAGGCGCAGTTCTTCCGTGGTCAATAGGGTTGTGTCCGTTGCGGCGGTGGTGATGGTCAGCACGCAAACACATCCATCAACCGAACCTTCGGGAATTCGTCCAGAGCCGTCCCATCGGTCGCGTTCACAATCTCGCACCCGACCCGCAAGCCGTCCTGATGCCAGCCATTGAACGACGGGATAAACTCGTCACGATAAGACTTCATAGTTTCCGTGTGCTGATAGTCGTCATGGCAGTGAGACCGGCCCGTGTCGGGATCAACCCGCATGTCGTATCCCATCATCACAACCCGCCTGGCACCGCACATGACCGCCAGCGAAACCGCCCGATGCCCCGTGGACCTACCATCCCGCAGCGGCGGGCATAGGCCAAAGTCGCCACGGGTGATGTTTTCCAGACGCAGCAATTCCGGCATGGCCACCTTCGCGCGACGGGACAAGGTGAACACCGGCCCCTTGAACGCCCGAATGAGCGTTTCGTTGTCCTCAAACCAGTTCTGATCCGTGAAGATCAGCGCGTCCGGTTCGCATCCGCCATTGCGGGCAGTCTTGATGCTGGAATTGACCGCCAGCACTATGTCGCCATGCCGTTGCGCGTCACGGATCAGCGCCCATTCACTGGCATCCAGCCGGCGCAGACTATCGCCCGACGCCAGACAGAACACCGTCTTGCCCTGCCATGGATGGCCTGGATCGGTGTAGGGGTTCAAGTTAGCTGCATCCATCGCCGCGCCCATTCGGCCATCCACGCCTTACGCGTGCCCCTGAAATGCACCACGGTCGGCATTCCGGCATTGTCCGAAACGTCGTCAGGCGCCCAATTCGCGGTCTCTGCCGGCACTTCCTGGAAACTCGCACCGGAAGCATTCACGGCCTCATACAGCGCGATTTGGTCGTCACCCCACTGCTCAGGCTGGGCATCGACCGCAGCCCGCCAGATAGGCACGCAGCGGGCAGGATTGTGGCACCAGATGGCGCCCGTGTTCATCCGGCAGTCCCCGAATGTGTCAGACGTGGTTATGGTCAAGTCGCCGCCGTTGATGGCGCGTGGGTCTTTGGCGATAAGGCAGTCCGCGCCGACGAATAGGACTGGCTCTTGCGTCCATTCGAGGCACTGTTTCTGGCCGTCGAGGATCGCCAGCATCAGGTTGTCGGGCAGTTTGCACACCAGCGTATCGACGACCTTCAAATCCCGGTCAGAGATGCAAAGGTGGTCGAGGCCGAACCGGCGGCAGGATTTGTCGAGTAGGCGAAGGAGCGCGAGGTAATCGGCGCCCCATTGGTCGTGGCGGGGGGCGAAGAAGGAGGCGACGATCAAGGGTAATTCTCGTAAGCGGTGCCGTCCGCCAGAGCGGTTGCGTAGGGGCTTGGCTTTTCCAATTCGCGTTGGAAGAGTTCCGTTACCCGAGCCGGCATCCCCTTAACCGTAGCCCCCGCAGGAACATCCCGCGTCACCACGGCCCCCATACCCACCGTCGCACCATCGCCAATCGTCACACCCGGCCGCAGCTTCGCGCCGCATCCGATCACGCAACCGCGACCGACAGTGACCGGCGTCACACCCTTCCACACATACCCGGCCGGGCGATCGTCGTTCACCATGGCGACATGAACCGAAACGAACGTGCCGGAACCGATCCGAGTGCCGCCGGAAACGTGGGTATCGTCCATGATTTGCACGTCGTCGCCAATCACGGCGTCATATCCGATCCGAACGCCAACGCCGATGACGCACCGCTGGCCAATGACCGCACCCTCGCGGATGTGCGCTTGCGGGCAGACTTGGGTGTCGTCGCCGATGGTGGCGCCCGCGTAGATGATGGCGCCGGGTCCGATCAGGGCGTTGGCGCCGATGACTGGCGGGGCCTGTTCCACGGTCGGGCGGGCGAATGCTTTGCCCGCGAAGGGCTGCATACCGACAACCGCCGTGGCGTGGATGCGGGCGCCGTTCGGTTGTTCTAGCCAGTGGTTATTCATGCGCCACCCCGCGTCCGATAGGGGCGGGTTGTGCGTTCAACCGCGGGGGCGATGGGAGGCATTCCCAATTCCTCCCGCGCCTGATTGATCGACTTCTCACCCGATTTCACGGCCTCGGTTATCCCCGCCGCCAAGTCGGCAACGGTCTCCGTCACCGCCACCGGGAACCGAGGATCAGGCAACGCCGCGCCATCGCCATCATCCACCGTCGCCACACTGCGGCGCACCCAACGCTCACCGAAATCCGCCGACAGGTCATAGACTCTGCCAGCCTCATACGTTGGCCATGGGTTGCCGGACTTGTAGACAACCGTTTCGGAAAAGCGATAACGCGGCATTGCTCAGTCCCCCTACGCGATCGCGGTCGGCAGGGTCGCCTTCGCATAGCGCGGCTCGCCAAGGAACGCGATCACGGTGCCGATCTGGGACGCGGTGCCAACGTCGGCGATGGTCACCTGAACCCAATCGTAGCTGTTATCGACATCCAGGTCTTCGGCCTTGATGTCGATGATCCACAGCTTCTGCATCTCACCGGACGTGTCCGACGTGTAGGTGTTCGCCGCCGACTGCGAAACCGTGGTGAACGTGCCCACAGCCGTCAGAGCGGACGCCTGCTTCACGTCGATGCGGGTGAAGTTCAGCGCCTTGGTGGAACCGCCGTTGGTAGCGGCTTGCAGAACCGTGATGGTCGGGTCCTGCGAAGCCGCACCGACGCCACACAGAAACAGAATGGTCAAGCGACCATAGTCCCGCATGTTCACGAAATCGCCCGTGTTCGCGCCCGTGCCAAGGGCAACGGGCATGATCAGCGGCACGACCTGGAACTGTTCAACGAACAGCTTGTTCATTTCAGTAAATCCTCATCAAGCCGCTATTAACGGGCTTCCAGCGTCACGAAGTCCGACAGGGTGTTGCTGCCGTTCGCGCGGGTGATCGGTGCCGAACGCCACGGCTGCCCGGCCAGTCGGAACGTGAACCGGAACGCTGTCACGTCCTGGTCGAACCACAGATGGATGCTCGTATCCGTCCGCACGCCGCCGGGCTTCGTCACCGCCAGATACTTGGAGAAGTCCGCCAGGATCACGTCGCCAACGTCGCCGATCGCGCTGCACACCTCATGCGGCACAACCGGACGGCCCATCAGCAGGCCGAACGGGCTGCCGTTGATCCCACCAGGCGGAATGTAGACCGGAGCGCCACCGACATTCTCGCTGCCCGCCATGTTCTTGACATCGACGGTCATCGAATAGAGTTGCGGTTCCAGGTCCTGGTTGATCAGCCAGACTGCGTTGGAACGAGACGGGGCATACATGCGTGCCCACATCTTGAACACGTTCATCGACTTGAGCGTGTCGGCGGCCTGCGAGGTTTCCTTGCTGACGGTGACCAGCGCCCCGGACTCCAACACGCCTTTCGGCATACCGGCGCCCGTGCCGCGAATGATGGCATCGGAAACCTTGTAGTTGATCTTCTCAGGGGCCTTGCGGCGAAGGTAGCTGTCCATCGCGGTCACGTCGGAAAGCTGTTCCTCGGTCACGGGCACCAAAGCCGTCAGCTTGTGCAGGCGGAGATTGACCTGACCGAGCGCAGGCTTGGACTGCGTGATCGTTCCGGCCTCGCCTTCCCAATACGCCTGGATGCCACCGCTCGACTGCCACGCGGTCGTCTCATCCACCGGGAAGGTCATGTTGTTGGACGAAGACTGCTGATTGTCGCAGCGACCGAGGATGCTTTCCGGCGCCATCACCTGTTCAACGATCGCGGCGCGGAAATCGGGCGGCACGGCGAACCCGCCATCAGCGCCGACGCCTTCCTGCGAATAGGTGGACAGCGTGGCATTGCGAACCAACCGCTGATCCCACTCGCCACCACGCGAAGCCGCCACCCGGACCGCATTGGCAAACTCGCCCATGCTGCGGAACCCGTGGTTGCCGGCGGCCAGTTGACGCGGCTGCGGGTAGACAGTGCCAGCGGGGGCCGAAGCGCGCGGTGCCGCGTTCTGCATGTTCTGGCGGATCGGTTCGTCGCCGGGGTGGCTTTCCGTGGCATTCGCCTCGGTCTGGCGTCCACGAGGCGCGGCCAACATCGCGGCCTGAGCGGCGATCTTGGCGCGGGACGTGATCTCACCTTCCAGGCGTTCGAAATCGGCCGAGTTCTGATCGACCTCGGTCTTTTCCTCACGGGTCAGTTCGCGCTTCTCGGCCGTCGCCAGATCGAGGATGGACTGCGACGCAACGAGAAGCTGGTCCTGCCGATCGCGATAGCCACGGATCACCGGGTCATCTTCGTTCAGCATCACCGCGTTGAGCGGCGCACCGACCGCGAGAACGGCAAGCACGCTGTCAGGCACCCGGCCAAGGTTGGCCCGGGCACCATTGGCCTGGATGTTCATCTAATTGTAGTCCTTATGTGGGCGGGGGAAAATCGGTGGCGATGCCCAATCGAAACCGATGACCTACGAGCCGCAGCCCGCCGGATTACGTGCGCTTGACTGCGCTCCGCATACGGGCGGCATGGTGCCGCGCCTGCATACGCTTGAACGTCTCGGCCGCTTCATTCCGAAGCGGCGTGACATCTGTAACCGGAGCAACGAGAGCCGCCGGCATACCCTTGAACTTGTGCAATTGCGGGTTGAACGACGCCGCCATGCGTTCCACGTTATCAACAACGCGCGTCACGAAGCCGGCTTCCATTGCCTCGGCCGCTGTGAACCAGCGTTCTTCGTCCATCCATGCGCGGACATCGGCGCTCGGGTTTTTGGTGCGGGCTGTGTAGACATCCGCAATAGCGCCGCTCACGGCTTCCAAACGATCGGCAACGCTCCGCATATCCTCGGGAGAACCGACCGCCATGCCCCATGCGTTGTGGATCATCAGGAATGCCGGTGCCGCAATGTTGATTTCATCGCCAGCCATGGCAATGACGCTGGCGATGGACGCCGCCACACCGTCGATATGGACCACGACGCGCGCCTTGTGGTCCGCCAGTTGGCGATAGATCGCCAGCCCATCGAACACGTCGCCGCCATAGGAGTTGATCCGAACGTCGATCGCCTTGACTTCGCCCATGGATTTCAGGTCACCGGCGAATTGTTTCGCCGACACACCGCCGAACCAACCCTCGCCAACGTCCTCATAGATGAGAATTTCGGCGCGGTCGCCGGCCTTGGCGTTAATGCGGTAGCCGAGAGCCATAACCAACCCCGTTCATCGTTTCGCCCGGCAACGCATCGGCCGGCTGGTCTTGCTTCTGGCCCGCATCCTTCAGGTTCATCATCTGGCTTTGCACCAAATGCTGATCCCCTTCCGGCCCGATCGGGTCCATGTCTTCCAACTGGCGGATTTCATTGACCGACATGATGCCGTTGAGGATCATATCCTTGTAGAACGCAGCCCGGGCAGCCTGATCGCCCCGCATGAACGCGTTCACGTTCATTTTTGTGTAGTAGGACGCGCGGTTTTCACCGAACAGCTTGCGGTCGGCTTCCTGCTCAAACCGCAAAACCCATGGCATCAGCCCATAGGTCAGGAACTCACGAGACTGATGCTCGATGTTGTTGTTCGTGGATCGCATCAAATCCGCGATCAAATGCGGCGGAACACCCGTGATGCGGGACATTTCCGTAACCTGATGCTGGCGGCTTTCGAGAAACTGCGACTGTTCCGGCGCCGTCGTCATCTTTTCAATCTCGGCACCGACATCCGTGAACGCCACCTTGTGCGCCCGACGCGGGCCGCCGTGCATACTGTCGATTTCGGCACGCATCCGCTTCAAGCCATCCGGCGTCGGCTTGGTTTTCAGCTTGACCACCAACCCGGGGTTGGCACCGTTGCCGAAGAACGTCGCCGCAAATTCCTCTAGCGCCTTGGACAGACCAAGGGACTCGCCAGCCATGGCAACGGTGTCGAAACCGGAAATACCATCCCACCCGGCACCGTGGATGTGGAACACTTTCTCAGGTGCCAGGTCTGTGTGACCTCCGCGCGGGTTCCACACACGATAGAACAACCGATCCGCATCATCTCGCTTTGGTTCAACACGTTCCGGCACCAGCGGCCATAGGTTTATGGCCACGTTCCGGTTGTTCGTCTCGATTTCCGAGTAATGGTTGCCCGCCGTCATCGCGTGCAGCATCGCCGTTTCGCGCCATGCAAGCGCGGTCATTTCCGAGTTGGGTTGCCTCTGCAACAACCACTCAACCGGATGCGTCGCCGCCCGTTCGCGCCCGCCATTCTTCAGCATCTTGTTCACATGCCACGGCAGTTGCGCCAACGACGCCGCAAGCAACGTAGACCCGCGCATGTAGGCAGGCAGCTTGAACGCCGCATCGTGCGTGATCGTGGTCCCGGCAAGGGTGCGAATAACCTCACGGAACCCATTGTCAGGGTCCACCGGCTTCGACATCCGGTTGAACAGACGGCCGATGCGTTCACGCCAGGACGACATCGGTCTTTTCATCCCAGTAGGTTGGGTCGTCGAAAATGGATGCGCCGCCGGCAAGTCCGGCTTCCGCCGCACCCGCCAGCATCGCCAGCACAACCAGCCCGTCGATCCGCCCGCGCTGCTGCGCCTTCACCAAATACCGATTGCCGCGCGCATCCGCCTTGATCGCCGCGTTACCCGCGCACCATTTCGTGATCGGGCTTTCGTCTATGACGATCTCGGAATTGAGGATCATGTCTTCCAGAACGCCGAGGGACCGGGGCATCCACAGCATTTTGTCGCTGGTCATGCCCTGCGCTCCCTGCCCGTGGATGACCAGCTTCAAGCCGCTGCCGTAGTTTTCGTCCGGCGACCAAATCCAGGTATCAAAACCGATCGCGTCGCACGCGGCCCGGAAATCGCTCATGAACGCCGGGTCGATAGCCATCATCTCCACGTCGTATTCGGCGCACATCCGTTGCGCCTCGACGGCAACGAACGAATAGTCGATCGTCCTGCCGGGAACCGCGTTCAAGAACGGGTCCGGCCCCTGTGACCACTCGACATACGACGCCCGATCCGTCCGCGCCGCTTCCGCCAGTCCATCCGCCGGCTTCCAATACCGCACCGCAGCGACAAGCCGGCCTTCATCGTCCCGGCACCCGATCCCGAGGGCGGTCAAATCGTTCTTGCGGCTCAGGTCCAATGACAGCCAGCATGACCGGCCGGCAAACTGCGCCATGTCCACCCGGCCTTGCGCGCCTTCCCAGGCGTCCAGGTCAATCCAGTATTCGGCTGTGCCGACAGGAATGCCGAAATACAGCCGTTTCGTGGCCAGCGCCTTGGCCATGCGCCCCTTCGCGCTTTGGACCTCGCCTCGCACATTCTCAATCGGGAACGTCAACCCGAGGCATGGCAGAGACTTACGCCACACGCTTTCGTCGTTCATCGGGTCGTCGCCGGGGTCCGTCCGTGCGATCAGCGCGAACGCCGCGTCATCATCCGCTTCGCCACGCAAAACCGACTGATACACGTCGGAATACTCGGTCCCGACGAGCTGGTCGGCGGCCGGGGTGTTCGTGCCCAGCAGCATCAGGCTATCGCCCGGCATCTTGGCAATGGCGGCCTGCCACGTCTCGATCGCGCCGCCCGTCCGCCATTCGTGTATCTCGTCACCCAGCACCAGAGACGGGCGCGGGCCATTGACTCGTTCGTCGCCTGCCAGCGCGCGGAACACAGACCGCGTGGCCGGGTGCTCAATCATCCAAGACATCTGCCCGTTGCCCCGGATCAGCACTTCACCGAGGCTTTCCAGCGTCTCCCCGTCGCGCCCCGGAATAGGCGCCTGGCACATCGCCGCCGCGTCCTGGAACAGCACGTTCGCCTGATTGCGGTCCTTCGCGATCGCGTAGACCTCAGACCGGGCAACCCCGCACCAGCCCATGACATACAGCCCGAGGGCCGCCATCAGCGGGCTTTTGATTTGCCCCTTGCCCAATTCCAGCCACGCATGACGGAACCGGCGCCGACCGTCCGCCCGCATCCAGCCGAACAGCGATCCGACCACGAACGACGTGTAGCTCGGCAGGTTAAACGGCTCGCCCACCTTCGCGCCCGCTGTGACCGACAGGACAGCCGGAAAGAACGCCTGCGCCCGTTCAGCCTGTTCCGTCCGCCAATGCAGCCCGCGCTTGGGGCCGTCAATCAGGTCCCGCAGATGCCTCTCACATGCCAACCGCATGAGAACGCCGGACACCACATCGCCGCTCACGACATCCTCGGCCCAAGCCGAGGCGGGGTCTGTGTCGGGGTGGTATTTACGCTTTCGCGGCAAGGAACCTGTCTGCGGATGTTGCGGCGCGGGCCTTCTTCTTGACCGGCGCAACCTGCGCCCTGCGCCGTGGGTTCAATCCGAGTTTGTCCTCATGGTTGCTGGCCATCACATCTGCGTCTTTCAGCACCGTCCACCATGGGTTCCATGAGGCCGATTTGGTCCGCTTTGCAGGCACTACGGGGCCTTGTTCCGCGATCTTGGCCGTAGCGTCATCGAACATCACGCACGCCACCACATAGCGGCGGATTTGGTTCCCGTTGATCGTCGCCAGCGTGCCAGCGTCGCGCATTTCAGAAACGGTCGCGCGCCAAACATCGCCAGCGCGGGCCTGCAATAGTTCGTCGGTAAAGATCGTGTCCCATTCTGGCATCAGCACGTCGCCGTTGCCGCCGGGGAGAGCTACTAGGGCCATGGGCACCTTAAGGGGTCGGTTTGGATTTTGCTCTCACTGCAAGCGAAGG
>Ga0208644_1000129_pt1 | contig 49864 bp, 51 predicted proteins | sample VirMetDEL_Nov_18_FD_184517 | JGI IMG/M metagenome (GOLD analysis project Ga0208644, IMG submission 184517) | Aqueous microbial communities from the Delaware River and Bay under freshwater to marine salinity gradient to study organic matter... | ecosystem: Environmental > Aquatic > Marine >...
GACTTAGGTGCCAATGGGGATGTGGGCATTGCAGGAAGCTTAGATATAAACACTATTGCTAATGCTACTACTGATACTGATAAGTTCCTAGTATCTGATAGCGGTGTAATTAAATACCGTACAGGTGCAGAGCTGCTCTCAGACATAGGTGGTCAGGTTTCAGGGAACTACGTTACTCTAGATACTAACCAAACAATTACTGGTGAGAAGTTATTCTCAGCACTGACTCTTCAACTTGCAGCAGCAGGCACGGCTAGTCCTACTATTATTAGGAACACTAGCGGCACTACAGGAAGCACTAGCGGATATAACACTATAGGATTCAATTCAAGTAATAACATATTTGTAGATACAACTAATAGGGGAGGATTTATTTTAGGCTTCAATAATAGTGTATCAAATAGAACCTATACTCTTCAAGATGCTTCAGGTACTCTAGCATTCACTTCAGATATTTCTAGTGCTGTAGCAGGATATGTCACTTTAGATACTGCACAAAATATCACAGGTTCAAAGACATTTACAAATAGCATTCTTTTAAAGAATTCATCCCTAGATGGATTGATACTTGAATCGTATAGTCCTAATGCTTTAGAAATTGGTGCAACTATTTTAGGTACTACCTACTATTCATCAATAGTTTTTCCCGCAGGTAATCAAAGTTGGAATTTACCAAATGCTTCGGGAACTATTGCTTTGACTAGTCAAATCCCTACCAATCCAGTTGGAGGAACAGGCACGACTAACTACTTACCTAAGTTTACTGGCTCAACAACTCTAGGAGACAGTTTAATATACGACAATGGTACAAACGTACTGATTGGGACAACAACTACACCTACACCAGTTGCTGGTGTCGCATTCCCATTATCTGTAACATCTAGTGCAGCTACAAGAATCAGAATAGATTCTACACAAACAGTTCCCAATTCAGGATTTGGACTATATGCAAATAGCGTTCCTAAGTTTTCTGTTGCCATGTATGGAACAGATTCTGATTTCACTATTTACAACGATGCTCTTCTAGCTTCAGCAATTCTAGTAAAAGGTACCAACTCAAATGTTTTGATTGGCACCACTACAGACAGTGGTTATAAACTAGATGTTAATGGCACTGGGCGGTTTAGTTTAGCATCAACGGGTAGCGGTGCAGTTTTAAATGTTGGTAATGTTGGAAGTGGTGTGTTTGGTGGATTAGCAATTGCTGATGGTGGAACATATCCAATGAAAATATGGGGAAGTGAATTACAATTTTTAACAGGAAGTAGTATTTTTGGTTCAGCAACTACAAGACTAACTATTTCAAATATAGGTGCAGCTACGTTTACTTTTGATAATAACTCATCAGGGGTTGTTTATCAAAGAAATGTAAGTGGTACAATATATGAATTAGGTTCAGTTAAAAATTCTGGTTCTAATATTCTATATCAAGGTACGGGGAATGTATTTATTAATGCAGATTCAAATAGTGATTCTACTTCTACAGATAGAAATGTGATATTTGGGAATCGTGGTGTTGAATATATGCGCCTCACCTCAGGAGGAAATTTGCTTGTGAATACCAGCACAGACTCAGGCTACAAGCTAGATGTTAACGGAACTGGGCGGTTTAGTGGGATGGTAACCATTACAGGAGTAAGTGAGTATTTGAAAACTATACAAACTGGAACATCAGCACAAGCACAAACTTGGTTTGCTTCTGACGGAACTACAAGGAGAGCAGTATTTGGATTTAGAAGTGGTGGTAGCGATAATTTCACTTTATTAAATGAAAGAAATGGTTCTTTATTAATTGGCACAAACGATGCTACAAACCTTACCCTAGCCTCCACAGGCGCAGCTACCTTTTCGAGTAGTGTGACGGCTAATGGAAATTTTGGTACAATTGCAGCAAATACATCTAGTGCTCCTCAATATTATTTATCTCAAACTGGAGGCAATACATATAGCGCAATCGGAATCAACAGAGCAGACGGAACAGGCATTGCAGCTGGAATTGGTTCCGCTTTAGTTTTAAGAAGTGGAGATGCAACGGATTTTCCAATACAATTTGCAACTGCAAATAATGTTAGAGTAACAATATCAACAAACGGTAACGTGCTGATTGGAACGACAACGGACGCTGGCTACAAGCTAGATGTTAACGGAACAGGGCGGTTTAGTGGGGCTTTGGTAGTAAGAAATGACCAAGGAACAGGTATAGATGCACAATTAAGATTACGAGGTACTAACTCTACTGCAAGAACGACAAGATTACAATTTGAAGATTATGCAGGTGTTTTTGCTGACGGACTTATAGATTTTAAAATACCAACTGCAGGAAGTGCAGTAGGGGCAAGATTAGATTTAGGTGTTGATTCTGCAATTATTAGTTTAGTTAGAGGCGGCAACGTTGGAATTAACGCTACAACTATTTCGCAACCTTCATCAGGTGCAACAACACTTAGAATAGTAGGTACTGTAACAAATAAAGCTGGTGCTATTTTTCTTGATTCTTCTGATTCATCAGTATCTGCATATATTTATCCTGATTCAACAAATGGTCTTTCTATTAATACCTCAACTTCGCATCCTATTGTTTTTAGAACCGCTGGCTCCGAACGAATGCGCATCCAATCGGGGGGAGAAGTTTTATTTGGAACTACAACTAATTTTTCACAAGAAGCAACACCAGTAATAGGTATAAGCGTAAAAAATTCAGCGTCAAAGTGGGGCATAAATATGCAAGCCGATGCTTCAGGAGCATTTAGAGCAATAACATTTTATAATAGTGCAGGAACATCACAGGGTTATATTTCAGTTAACGGAACAGGTACAACTACTTATTCTACAACATCTTCTGATATTAGATTAAAACAAAATATTGAAGATTGGAATGAAAATGTGTTGGATGCATTTACTAGTATTGAACCAAAAACTTTTGAATTTATAGGATATGAAAATCCAGAAACTCAAAAAGGATTTATTGCACAAGATACGGCAGATAGTTTTCCTGAAGCCTATCCTGTAGATGAAAAAGGATTTTATGCATTCAATCCTTCGGGAATGGTAGTGTATTTAATGAAGGCTATCAAAGAATTAAAACAAGAAATCGATACACTTAAGAACCAATGAGCAAGAATACAGGAACATCGGAACTGATTAAATAATTATAAACAAAAAAAAAGATGAAAACTATTCAACCAATTTTCGTTTGGAAAAACGGACAACTACTAGAAGGTGATTTGCTTAACGCATACATCATCAATGACAACTTGCAATCTTCTTGCTCGTTCTATTATTCAATCCTTACTACCGTACAAGGAGAAGATGGTGTATCATCTTCTGTTGGGCAAGCGGTGACAGATGGAAACGTAACTATGGATGGTGAAAACTACCAGCTGTGGAATGGCTCAAATGATGATGCCTATTCTTACATAGCTGCACAGTTAAACCTAACCATCACAGGTGACTACGTGCCTCCTGTACCTCCAGCTCCTGAGCCTGAAGTTAGTGCAGAATAAAAGCTATGGGAGAGAATCTGCCTAAACTGAATGATGATTCGACAATGAGCATTAACATCAAATGGCTCATTCAAATCATCGTTCTAGTAGGCGGAGCCGTTCTCCTATACACAAGGCTTGAGAATAGAGTTACAGATTTAGAGAACGATGCTAAGTCAATTCGCTTTAATCAAAACAACTATGTATTCCCTGATATTCGTACCTTGGAAGGAGAAATCTTGGACTACAAGTTGTTTCGTGAGCGTATTAGCAAAGATGTTGAAACTTTAAAGAAGGATAAGTAATGGCATTTAAAGACATATTTAAAGACAGCAACGACATAAATGAAAAGAATGTGGTTGGATTCGCTTCTTTTGCAGTGATGGTAACATTTGCATTTGCAGATATTATCACAGGATTCTTTGGTAAAGACTTGGTAGTAAGTGAATTTATCTACAACTCGTTTGTAATTATTACCCTTGGAGCATTTGGAATAGACGGAATAACTAAGATATTTACTTCGAAAACAAATAAAATTTAATATAATGGATATAAGAAAAATATCAATAGGTCCTGATTACAAGGGTAGCGCAATGCATTACATTGTTGGACAGCGCATATTAGGAGATACAAATGAAATTCATTTGATTCAATTTGATGAGAAAAAAAATTCCTATAAAATATTTATTATTAATGATAAATTAGAGGTGGTTCTTTGGAAAGAATTTAATGCTACAATACCAGTCTCAGTTGAATACAATATTCATATTTAATGAAGTCACCATTTTATTTTATAGCTAAGCCATTAGATGGTAAGAGATATAATAACACTAAAGATATTGGTGGAATTGAATTAATCATAAGCACATCTGAAGAAGACCATAAGTTTTCAAATAGATTTGCTGAAGTAGTAGAGACTCCATTGGGATATAATGGACCTATTAAGCCTGGTGATACGCTGCTTGTTCATCACAATGTTTTTAAATTTTATAATGACATGAAGGGCAAACAAAAAAGTGGTAAATCATTTTTTAAAGATGATTTATTTTTTATTGAAACAGAACAGTTTTTCATGTACAAAAGCAATGGGGTATGGAACTCATACGATAGATACTGTTTTGTTAAACCAATAAAGCCAACTGAAAGCTACATTAATAAACCTTTCAGCGAAGAGCCTTTAATGGGCATAATGAAATATCCAAATCAATATCTTATTGATAGAGGCATAAAAGAAGGGGACATGGTTTGTTTTAGTCCCGATAGTGAATATGAGTTTAATGTAGATGAGGAAAAACTTTACAGAATGTTTGACCACCAAATAACAATTAAACTATGAATTTACTATCTTTTGACCATGTATTAAAAAATCCACAAGATTATGTATCAGAAATTTATACATACGGGTTTCAAGACGTGGCAGATGGACGACACATATTCAGAAACATACAACCTAGAGGGTATCACGATGACTTTGCCAAATTTGTGTCTAAATTATTTCCTGATTATAAAATAGAATTAAATTTTGTCAGGAGGTCTCCGTTAAATCAAGAGGAACCAAATTTTATTCATAGCGATGAGATGATGGGAGACATTACTTGTATATTGTATTTAAATGAAATGGCTCCAGTTGAAGACGGTACCACAATATATGATGAAGATAAAAATCCATTGTTTGTCATTTATTCTAAATTTAATAGAATGATTGCTTTTGACTCTAATGTTTTTCATTCTAGAAATATATTTGAGAACTTTGGATATGAAGAATCAGCTAGATTGATTCAAGTTATATTTCTAAAGTATAAGAAATGAGGGATACAAAAGAAATTAAATTAAGAATTATAAATGCAGGTTATAGGGCTGTTGATGAATTAATAAAAGTAGCCGAAGAGAATGTGGTAAAGAACGGTGATGAAGATGGTGAATTAGCAGCAGATAGATTAAAGAATGCTGCCGCCACTAAGAAGCTAGCTATCTTTGATGCTTTCGAGATTCTAAATAGAATAGAGTCTGAGAAGGAAAGTCTTGATTCAATAGAAAAAGGAATAAGTCGAACAGATACAAAACAAGGTTTTGCAGAAAGAAGGTCAAAACAATAATCTACTCAAGGTATTAAAAGGAGCTATACCTTCGTCTGTTATCTCTAATAAGAATAGAGTACGGTCTTGGGTATACGGTTATAACGAGCAGTATGATGTTGTTGTAATATCGAAAACAGGTCAGATAGGTGATGTCGTTGAAATCTCAAGATTGAGAATTGCACTACCTGCTGCTCCTGATAAATGTTTTCAGAGAGACTCTAAAAAAGAAGAGCAATATTGGGAACGTCAAGATATTCCAAAAGACTTAAACAAGATTCAGTCTATATTTCAATGGAATGATAAGCCAAAGGAATTTAAAGACAGTTGGGTAGACTACATTGAAAATGAGTTTGATTATAGAGAACAAGGCTTTTGGTTTATGAACAATGGTGTGAAGACCTACATTACAGGCTCACACTATATGTATCTCCAATGGTCTAGTATTGACGTAGGATATCCTGATTTCCGTGAAGCAAATAGAATCTATTGGATATTTTGGGAGGCTTGTCGTGCAGACCCAAGAAGCTTTGGAATGGTGTATCTAAAGATTAGACGTTCAGGATTTTCATTTATGTCTTCATCTGAATGCGTTAACATAGGTACTCTTGCACGTGACTCTCGAATAGGCATATTATCTAAGACAGGAGCGGATGCTAAAAAGATGTTTACAGACAAGGTTGTTCCAATCAATAGCCGTCTTCCTTTCTTCTTTAAACCAATCATGGATGGTATGGACAAGCCTAAAACTGAATTAGCTTTTAGGGTTCCTGCAGCAAAGATTACAAAGAAGAATATGTATGAATCAGATGATTCAGAGATTGATGGACTTGACACAACTATAGATTGGAAGAATACTGAAGACAACTCATATGATGGTGAGAAGTTATTATTCTTGGCACATGATGAAAGTGGTAAGTGGACAAAGCCTGTAAATATTAAAGAAAATTGGCGTGTAACAAAAACTTGTTTGCGACTTGGTAGTAAGATTATTGGTAAGTGCATGATGGGTTCTACATCAAATGCTTTAAGCAAGGGTGGTCAGAACTTTAAGGAGATTTACGAAGATTCGAATGCAAAGACTAGAAATGCAAACGGTCAAACCAAGAGTGGACTTTACGCTATATTCATTCCTATGGAATGGAATATGGAAGGATTCATTGATATATATGGTCATCCTGTATTTAATAAGCCTGAGAAACCTATCAGAGGAGTTGATGGTAATTGGATTACAAATGGTGCTGTAGATTATTGGGAGGCTGAAGTAGACTCGTTAAAGAACGACCCTGATGCCCTTAATGAATTTTATCGTCAGTTCCCTCGAACAGAAAGCCATGCTTTCCGTGATGAGAGTAAGTCATCGATATTTAATTTAACAAAGATATATCAGCAGATTGATTATAATGATTCAATGATTAAGGAACACTACCTTACCCGTGGGTCATTCTCTTGGAAAGATGGTATTAAAGATACGCAAGTGATATGGACACCTGACCCAAGAGGTAGGTTTTTAGTAAGCTGGTTCCCTCAAAAACATTTGCAAAATAATGTGCATATTAGGAATGGGATTAAGTATCCAGGGAATGAGCATATTGGTTCATTTGGATGCGATTCATACGATATATCTGCTGTGGTTGGCGGACGTGGTTCTAATGGAGCTTTGCACGGAATGACTAAGTTCCACATGGATGATGCTCCTATCAATGAGTTCTTTTTGGAATACATTGCTAGACCTCAGACAGCTGAGATATTCTTTGAGGAAGTACTGATGGCTTGTGTATTTTATGGTATGCCTATCTTGGTAGAGAACAACAAACCAAGGTTGTTATACCATTTAAAGAATAGAGGATATAGAGGATTTTCAATTAACAGACCTGACAAACAGTTTGCTAAACTGACAAAGACTGAACGAGAATTAGGCGGCATACCTAACTCATCAGAAGATGTGAAGCAATCTCATGCATCAGCTATTGAATCTTATATTGAGAAATTTGTTGGGCTTGACCTGGAGGGTAAATATCGTGATACTGACCTTATGGGGACTATGCCTTTTACAAGAACTCTTGAAGATTGGGCTAAGTTTGATATAAATGATAGGACTAAGTTTGATGCTTGTATCAGTTCAGGATTGGCGATTATGGCTAATCAAAAGCATATGTATATTCCTGAAAAAAAAGAATCGAAATTAATCATTAACTTCGCTAAATATAAGAACGAAGGGATAATAAGTCAATTGGACAAATGAAGAATATAACAATCCAAATTAATGCGACATCTTTTCCTAGTCAATTGGCTACGGATGCAGAAAAAGCATCTGATACCTTTGGTTTACAAGTAGGACAAGCTATTCAATACGAATGGTTTAAAAAAGATGGAAATGCTTGTAGATACTATGGTCAATGGCAAGACTTTAAAAAATTAAGATTATACGCTAGAGGAGAACAACCTATAGGTAAATATAAAAATGAATTAGCTATTGATGGAGACTTGTCTTATTTAAACTTAGATTGGACTCCTGTTCCTATTATTCCTAAGTTTATTGATATTGTTGTTAATGGTATGTCTGACCGATTATTTAAGGTTAAAGCATACGCACAAGACGCTATGTCACAATCAAAGCGTAGTAAGTATCAGGACATGATTGAAAGTCAAATGGTAGCAAAACCTGTTCTTGAAATAATTCAAGAAGAAACTGGTGCTAATCCATTTGTAATGAACCCCGATGAACTACCTCAAACAGATGAGGAACTTTCACTTTATATGCAGCTTAATTATAAGCCTGCAATTGAGATAGCTGAAGAAGAAGCTATTAATACTATCTTTGATGAAAATCATTATGATGACATTAGAAAAAGACTAAACTATGATTTAACTGTAGTTGGTCTAGGTGTTGCTAAACATGAGTTTCTTCAAGGTGAAGGAGTTAAGATTTCTTATGTAGACCCAGCCAATATAATTTATAGTTATACTGAAGACCCATTTTTTAAAGATTGTTTTTATTGGGGAGAAATCAAAACAGTTCCGATTAGTGAGCTAATGAAGATTGACCAATCTCTTACAAAAGAAGACCTACAAGAAATAACACAATACAGCCAGTCTTGGTATGATTATTACAATGTGGCTCAGTTTTATGAAGATAGTTTATTTTATAAAGATACCTGCACGCTACTATATTTTAATTACAAGACCACTAAAAAAATTGTTTATAAGAAAAAGAATTTTGACGGGGGTGGTTCTAGAGTAATTGAAAAAGATGAAAACTTTAATCCTCCTGAAGAAATGATGGAGGAAGGTAATTTTGAAAAGATTGATAGAACCATTGACGTTTGGTACGAAGGTGTTATGGTCATGGGCACTAACATTCTTTTACAATGGAAAATGTCTGAGAATATGGTTCGTCCTAAATCAGCATCTCAACACGCATTACCAAACTATGTAGCTTGCGCTCCACGTATGTATAAAGGAGTGATTGAATCTTTGTGTCGAAGAATGATTCCATTCGCTGACTTAATTCAAATTACTCACTTAAAGCTTCAGCAAGTAATTGCACGTACTGTCCCTGATGGTGTATTTATTGATGCAGATGGTTTGAATGAGATTGACTTGGGAACAGGCAATGCTTATAATCCTGAAGATGCTTTAAGGTTATATTTCCAAACAGGTTCTGTTATTGGTAGAAGCTATACCCAGGATGGAGACTTTAATAATGCTAGAGTTCCTATTCAGCAATTAAGCTCTAATTCAGGCTCAGGAAAGACTCAAATGCTAATCACCAATATGAATCATTATATTGATATGATTAGGTCTGTAACGGGTCTTAATGAGGCTCGTGATGGCTCTATGCCTGACCCTAATTCTTTAGTTGGGTTACAGAAATTAGCAGCTCTTAATTCTAATACAGCGACAAGACACATACTTGATGGAAGCTTATATATTTATAGGTCACTATCAGAGGCATTAACTTATAGAGTAGCAGACATATTAGAGTATTCTGATTTTGCAGATGAGTTTGCAAATCAAATAGGAAAATATAATGTGTCTATTTTAAATGAAGTTAAGGGATTATATATTTATGATTTTGGTATATTCATTGAAGTATCTCCTGATGAAGAACAAAAAGCTCAATTGGAAGCTAACATACAAATGGCTTTATCTAAAGGCGATATTAATCTTGAAGATGCTATCGACATTAGAGAGCTAAAGAATCTGAAGCTTGCCAATCAATTGCTTAAATTAAAAAGAATAAAGAAGCAAGAGAGAGAGGAAAAGATGCAAATGCAACAGCAAGCTATAGTTGCTCAACAGCAGATGCAATCTCAACAAATGGCTGCTGAAACAGCAATGCAGAAAATACAGTTGGAAACTCAAGCCAAGATGCAGCTCAAGCAGGCTGAGATTGCTTTTGAAATAGAGAAGAGTAAGAATGAGGCTATGCTTAAATCTCAATTGATGAGAGAGGAGTTTGATTATAACATTCAACTTAGAAGTATGGATATAACTAATCTTACTGAAAGAGAAAAAATGAAAGAGGACTCCAAAGCTAAAAGAATTAGTCAGCAAAATACGGAGCAGTCTAAACTTATAAATCAAAGAAAAAACAATCTACCTCCTTTGAATTTTGAATCAAATGAAGATAGCTTAGATGGATTTGATTTAGCAGAATTTGAGCCTCGATAAAATATTAAAATAATTAATTAAGTTTGTATAAATAAAATCTAATAAAATGGAATTGAAAGTAAGGTCACTAGATGTAATTGAACCCAAGAGCGTTCAAGAGGTAGAAAATGAATTAATTGAAAAACATGAAGAGTCTTTAAACTCTGATAATAATTATGAATCAGAAGAAACTCAATTAGAGCAAGAGCCTTCTAATGAGTTTAATTTTAAAGACGAAGACGTTATTTCATATATTGGTAAAAGATATAATAAGCAGATTAACTCTTTAGATGATTTGGTTGCTGAGAGAAAAGAATCAGAGCCACTCCCTGAAGATGTATCTGCTTATTTAAAGTATAAAAAAGAAACAGGCAGAGGGTTTGAGGATTTTTTAGAATTGAAGAAAGACTTTGATTCAATGAATCCCGACCAACTGCTAAAGCAATATTTAACTTCCACTCAAGAAGGATTGGATAGTGATGATATTGAAGCTTTAATGGAAGATTATTCATACGATGAAGATTTGGATGATGAGTCTACCGTTAAGAAAGTTAAGATTGCTAGAAAAAAAATTATTGCTGAGGCTAAGAAATACTTCAACAATCAAAAGGAAAAATACAGAATACCGCTTGAGTCAAGTATGGATTCTATTCCTGATGAAGATAAGGAGTTATACGAAAGCTATAAGCAGTATGTGAGTGAGGCGAAGACTATAGAGGAGGAGACGAATCGAAAGCGTAGATGGTTTGACCAAAAAACTGATGAGGTCTTTAGTAAAGACTTTAAAGGATTTGAGTTCAATGTCAACGATAAGAAAATTTTGTTTGCTCCTGGTGATGCCAATGAGTTAAAGAAAATTCAAGCTACACCTCAGAACTTTGTAAATAAGTTCTTGGATGAAAGTGGAATGATTAAAGACGCATCGGGATACCATAGGTCATTAGCCATTGCAATGAATCCTGAGAAGTTCGCTAAGTTCTTTTATGAGCAAGGTATGTCAGATGCTACTGACGATGTTACTCGTAAAATTAAGAACATCAATATGACGGAGCGTAGAGCTCCTGAATTAGGTAAACCAACAGGAGGAATGCAGGTGAGAGCGGTAAACCCTGATTCAGGTAGAAACCTGAAAATACGCAGTGCAAAAAAAATGTAAAAACTAAAAACTAAAAAAAATGGCAAGTGCATTATTGAGTAATCCTACCTACCAACTTCAGCCAAGTGCTGAGCAGGTGGCTTTGCAAACAAACTACATTACCAACTTCAACTTCTTGAATCAGTATCTTCCTGATACCTATGAGAAAGAATTTGAGCGTTATGGAAACAGAACCATCGCTTCCTTCCTTAGAATGGTTGGAGCTGAGATGCCTTCTAACTCTGACCAAATTAAGTGGGCTGAGCAAGGTCGTCTTCACATTAAGTACACTGACGTAACTTCAGCTGCTGCTGCAGGTTCCGCTACAGCTACTTTCACAGTTGCTGATTCAGGTGTTACTTATATCGCTATCCGTGTTGGACAAACTGTAATGATTCAGAACAACGCTTCAGGTGTGTTCAACAAAGGTATCGTTACTGCTGTACCTTCTGCTACTACCTTTACTGTTGCTTTCTATGAGGCTGCAGGTCAGGCTTTCGCTGTATCTACTCAGTGTACTGTATTTATCTACGGTTCTGAATTTAAGAAAGGTACTAACGGAATGGTTGGTTCTTTGGAATCTGAAGATGAAATCTTCTCTAACAACCCTATTATCATCAAAGATAAGTATGCGGTTAATGGTTCTGATATGGCTCAAATTGGTTGGGTTGAAGTAACTACTGAGAACGGTGCTACAGGTTACTTGTGGTATTTGAAATCTGAGCATGAGACTCGTCTTCGTTTCGAAGATTATCTTGAGACTGCAATGATTGAAGCAGTTCCTGCTGCTACAGGTTCAGGTGCTAAGGTTGCTGGAATGATGGGTTCTGAAGGTATCTTCTATGCTGTTAACGAGCGTGGTAACGTATGGGGTGGTGGAACTCCTACTTCTCTTTCTGATTGGGATTCTATTGTTTCTCGTCTTGACAAGCAAGGAGCTATTGAAGAGAACGTAATCTTCGTTAATCGTGGTCTATCTTTCGATATCGACAATATGTTGGCTACATTGAATGGATACACTTCAGGTGGTGTTGCTCAGTCTGCATCATTCGGTTTGTTCGACAATGATGTTGATATGGCGTTGAACCTTGGATTCACTGGATTCCGTAGAGGTTATGACTTCTATAAGTCTGACTGGAAGTATTTAAATGACCCAACTATGCGTGGTGGTCTAAATGCTACTGCTGCTACCGCTACTGGTACTATCACTGGTTTGTTGGTTCCTGCAGGTTCTACTTCAGTATATGACCAAATCATGGGTAAGAACGCTAAGCGTCCATTCTTGCACGTTCGTTACAGAGCTTCTGAGTCTGAAGACAGACGTTACAAGACTTGGATTACTGGTTCTGCTGGAGGGGCTGCTACTAGCGACCTTGATGCAATGGAGGTTAACTTCTTGTCTGAGCGTTGTGTATGTACCTTGGGTGCTAACAACTTCGTATTGTTCAGATACGGATGATAAGTTGAAAGATTGGAGGGTGTCTTTAAAGACACTCTCCTCTTTTTAATAAAATAAAATCAAATAAAATTAAATTATAAAATGGCAAAGAACGCACCTGTAGACAAGGTCTACAAATTAAAAATTGGGAGTCCACTTTCATACACACTTGCATCAAGAAACCACCCTAGATTCCCGTTAATGTGGTTTGATGAGAAGAACAATGTTAATAGAGCTTTAAGATACGCAACCAATCAGAAGTCTCCTTTTGAGGATGAACAAGATGGAAATGCTATCATTGAGCCAATCATCTTTGAAGATGGTTTTTTAAGAGTTCCTAAAAACAATCCTGTACTTCAGCAATTTCTACACTACCATCCATTAAATGGTATTATATTTAATGAAGTAGACAAAGAGAAAGAAGCTGCTGAAGAAGTTGAGGATTTGAATATTGAGGTTGAAGCTTTAATTGAAGCTAGACAATTGAGTATTGAACAAATAGAAACCTTAACTAGAGTGATGTTTGGTAAAGACCCATCTACTATATCTACCGCTGAATTAAAGCGTGATATTTTGGTATTTGCAAAGACAGACCCTAGAGAGTTTTTGAATATATTAAATGACCCCGAGTTAAAATTTCAAGCTAAAGTGAGAATGTTCTTTGAGAACAAGCTATTGGTTTTAAGGAACAACGATAAAGAGATTTGGTTTAATACATCAACTAACAAAAAGAAGATGATGTCTATCCCTTACGGAGAAGACCCGTATGAAATTGCTGGTGGATTCTTACAGAGCGATGAAGGGATTGATGCATTGAAAATGTTAGAGTCAATTTTGTCTTAAATTATTAATCGTTTTTCATTTTCATAGGTTAAATAGGGGGCATAGTTGTGCCTCCTTTTTTTTATTATATTTGTAAAAAGGCGAAAAAATGATAAACTCTGTTAGAAATACGGTACTATCCGTTTTAAACAAGAATAATTACGGCTATATATCCCCATCAGACTTTAACTTGTTTGCCAAGCAGGCTCAGCTAGAAGTGTTTGACGAATACTTTTCTGAATACAATAAGATTGTCAATATGGAAAATGCTCGTATGGCAGGCACAGATTATGCGGATTTAAACAAGTCTATTGCAGAAGCCATGGAAACATTTATTACGACTTCAACTTTGACTCAGGTTTCAGTTGCTACTAATAGATTTTTTCTACCTTCTTTGACAACAACAGGCTCAGATTATTTTCTTATAAATAAAATACTTTGTTTTGATGCGTCAGTTTCTCCTAGAGTTTATAAAGGAGAAGCTGAAAAAGTTACGCATTCAAAAATAACTTTGCTTGTAAATTCAAATCTTACTTCTCCTACAGAAACTTATCCTGCATATACGCAAGAAGGTAATTTTATTACTGTTTATCCAGCTACGATAAATTTACCAAACGAAGTAGACGCTAATTATTTCAGATATCCAAGAGACCCTAAATGGACGTACATTACTTTGTCCAATGGTGAGCCTGTATTTAATCAATCACAACCTGACTATCAAGATTTTGAGGTTCCACTAGAAGACGAAATAAAATTAGTTTCAAAGATTCTTCAATATGCAGGAATGTCTATACGTGAGGTTGAGGCAATTCAGTTTGGTGGTAATGAAGAACAAAAACAATCACAATAATTATGGCATACATCAGTCAATATCAGTATTACGAAAATGGTGGCGCTAGTCCTGAAGATGCCAATTGGGGTTCTTATCAGTACGTAAGCCTTAAAGACATTGTTAACAACTTTTTGTTAATGTATTCAGGTAACCATTCTTTAGTAAATAATGAAGAGAGATACAGAGTATTATTCCACGCAAAAAGAGCTATTCAAGAACTTAATTACGATGCGTTTAAGGAAATAAAAGTTTTGGAGCTTACTGTCTCTGATAACTTAAAATTTATCTTGCCTTCTGACTATGTCAATTGGGTTAGAATATCTCTTTACAAAGATGGTTGGTTGAGGCCATTGTCTGAAAATATTCAGACCTTATCATCTAAAGCTTATCTTCAAGATAATCAGTATAGGATTTTATTTGATGAAGAAGGAAATGCATTGTCTCCTGAATACTCTCAAATTGATTTAGATAACATTACAGGAATTAAGAAAAGTATTTATCTAAATAAAGGTAATCAATTTGATGGAAGTGAAGGATGGAACTATGATGGGATGTGGTATTTTGAAGGAAATATTGGGGCTGCTTATGGTTTAAATACTGAGACGGCTAACTTCAATCCTACATTTAATATTGACAGAAAAGCTGGTGTAATTAACTTTGATTCTCCAATGGCTGGTCAGCAATGTATTGTAGAATACGTATCTGATGGCATGGAAAATGGAGACGACTCTAAGATTACTGTAAATAAATTATTTGAAAAATACATTTATGCTTACATTCAACATGAAATATTAAGCAGTAAATTGGGGGTTCAAGAATATATTGTTGCTCGTTCTCGTAAGGAGAAATCAGCATTGCTAAGAAATGCAAAGATTAGAATCAGTAACATCCATCCAGGCAGGCTCTTAATGAACTTGAGAGGATTAGACAAGCAAATTAAATAAGATGGCAAAGTTTAGCAGAAATTTCACAGCAGGGAGAATGAATAAAGTCTATGACGAAAGAGTTGTTCCTGACGGAGAGTATATTGACGCTATGAATATAAGAATGGGTTCTACTGAGAACTCAGAGATAGGTGTTATTGAAAATACCAAAGGAAATCTCCCTCTAACTTCATTAGCATATATTGATGGCACTCCACTTAGTGCTTCTGCTAAATGTATTGGCGCTATCGAAAACAGTGTTACAGAAACACTTTATTGGTTTGTTCACGACCCTGACTTTAGCGTTGGAGCTACAGGAAAGTTGGATTTGATTGTGTCATTTAATGTGAACACAAACATCTTAACGTATCATGTAATTAGTGTGGATGATGGTGGTGGGGTAAATACTACACTTAATTTTAATTCCAGTTATTTAATTACAGGAGTTGATATTTTGGACAATAAGCTTTTGTTTTTTACAGACGACTACAATGCTCCAAGATATATAAATGTTCAAAAAAACTACCCTAACCCTATATCAAACATTGATGGCGTTAGTGCTGAATCGTTGTTGGTAATAAAAAAACCACCTATTGAATCACCTGCAATTCAGCCTTTTGTTAATAATGGACAAGAGAATTATTTAGAAACTAGGTTTATATCTTTTGCATACAGATATAAATATGCTGACGGTGAATACAGTGCCACATCTCAGTGGTCTGCTCCTGCATTTATTCCTAAACCTTTCAGTTTTAGTATTGATAGTTTTTTGAATGAAGGCATGACAAACTTTTGTAATGCTGCAAAAATATATTACAACTCAGGAGGACCACTTGTGGTTGGCATTGACCTACTATTTAAGAAGGCTGATGGGAATATAATTAAAGTAATTGAAAAGTTAGACAAGTCTAACTTGGGATTAGTAGATAATACTGTATATGAATATGTATTTACTAACAGTAAAATTTTTACAATTCTATCTGAGTCTGAATTACTAAGATTGTATGATAATGTTCCTCGTTTTGCTAAAGCTCAAACTATCATGGGTAACCGACTTATGTACGGTAACTATGTTGAAGGTTATGATTTAATTGATGGAAACGGAGAACCATTAAAGCTTGAATATACTACTGATTTAATTTCTCAAGATATTGGATTAACAAATACAGATACCAATGTACAGTCCAGTAATTATTCTATTGATGGTGCTATAAGCGTCCCTAATTCAATTGTATATATTGACTTAGAGGATAAAGAATTAAATGAAGGCTCAGCTTTTAGTCTTGATTTAACTATAGACCATGAACAATTTTCAGGGGATACTCCTTTCCCTGCTGAAACCACTGAGGGAGTTAGATTGAACTTTTCATTCTTTCTAACTCGAAGTTACGACTCTGTTTATGCATTAGCTTCTAGTATAGAATTTCAAGATGCAATTGGTACTGCTCTTAATATAGAGATAGTTGATGACTCTTGTAATGGAGTAACATTTACAGACCAATTTAATTGCGCTGTTCCAAATGATTTATCAACATTTCAAAAGATTGCGAGTGGTATCAGTGCAGTAAATCAACCTATTGCAATTATTACATCCCCAGCCAGTAATCAAATAGGATTACAGCTTCCTGCGATGAAGTATGTTGATACTCCAACTCAGGAGGTATATGAATATTACAGTATATCTTTTTCTCAAGCAACATTTCAAGAAGTAGCAAATACTCAAAGTCTTCATAGTAATAGAGACTATGAGATTGGTATTGTTTACATGGATGACTTTAATAGGTCTAGTACCGCTTTAGTTAGCCCTAACAATACTGTCCATATTCCTTGTGGATTATCATCATCTAAGAACTCTATTCAGGTTAATATACCTATTGAACAAAAACCTCCAGTTTGGGCTACTAGATACAAGTTTGTTATTAAGCCTGATGAAGAGAATTATGAAACAATTTATTGTAACATATTTTTTGAGGACCCTGAAAGCAACAATGCTTATTTCTTATTAGAAGGAGAAAACTCTCGTAAAGTTGAGGTTGGTGATAGGCTTATTGTAAAGGCTGATTCTGAAGGTCCTACTAATAATTGTGTTTATGCTACTGTTCTTGAGAAGTCATCTCAGCCATCAGGGTTTATTGAAATACCAACCGAAGATGACCCTACTGTATTAATACCTGTTCCTGCTGGAGTATATGCAAAAATAAATCCTAACAGTTTCAGTATTGTTCGTGAAGAAAATGCAATCATTGCTCCTGGAAAAATAAGTGTAAAAGAGAAAAGTGGAGGAGAATATCCTATTCTATTTTACCCTATGAACATATTTAATGGTACTACATGGGAAGACTATAATGTTCCTGCAGGAAGTAGAATTGAAATATCAATAAAACAATTTAGAGCTGGCGAAGGAAGTAGATGTGAAGAAAGAAGAAACACTTTTATAAAAACATTTGTGTCTCCAAATGAATACAACAATATGTATGATTGGTTTGTTGGGGAAAATATTGAGCAGTATTTAAATGACGGGATAAAGATTGTTGGAGGAGGTGGTTGTGAGATTCAAAATGAATTTATTACAGGAATATCTTCTAGTACAAGTATTCCTACTAGCGTTTGTACTAACTATTATCAATTTTATAGAAATCCATCAACCAATCAACTTCAATTAATGGTTACTGGAACCATTTCTTGTGAGGGTGCTGGATTTAAACCAAGAGCTAGAGATTCAAATGTAGAGGTAAACATAGTTGTATTCCGTTCAGATAAGACTATTATATTTGAGACTCAGCCATCTGATGCTTTGCCTGATGTTTTCTTTGAGAATGATATGTCATTTGCAATTGTAAATGGAAACCATCAAGGAAATATTCAGAATCAAGACATTAACTTGGGAGTTCCTGCTATTATTGACACTAAGTTCTTTAACTGCTTTTCATTTGGAAACGGTGCAGAAAGCTATAAGATTCGTGACTCAATAGTTGGTAGTCATTTTAATCTTGGAAATAGAGTAACTAGTGTTTCAGCTCAGGATTACAAGGCTGCTGATAGATTTGCTGACATCACTTATAGTGGTGTTTATAGTGCAGAATCAAATGTCAATAAGCTAAATGAGTTTAACCTTGGCCTACTTAACTATAAAGTTTGTGAGCCATCGTTTGGGGACATATATATTTTAGATGGCCGTACTACTGATATATTAGTTCTTCAAGAAGATAAAATATCTTATGTGTTAGCTAGCAAGAATCTTATTTCTGATTCGTCAGGTGGCGGAGTAATTGCTTCTGTTCCTGAAATATTGGGAACTCAAATTGCTAGAACAGAGAAATATGGTATTAGTTATAATCCTGAGAGCTATGTGCATTGGGGATTCAATAGATTCTTTACAGACGTAAAACGTGGTGCAGTTATTCAACTAGTAGGAGAGTCTTCAGGCAATGACCAACTAGCAGTAATTTCTGAATTAGGTATGCGTACTTGGTTTAGAGATACATTTAATGAATCTGCAGATACACAAAAGCTTGGAGGGTTTGACCCTTACATGAATGAATATGTGATTTCTACAAATGATATAGATATACCATCTAATCCTGAGTGTTTAGCTTGTGGTGTTCTTCAAACATTTACGCTTAGTACATTAGAAGGTCAATCAAAAACATTTGAGTATTGTGTTGACTTAGGCCCTTTACTTGGCACATCTGATATCGACTATACTGTAAATACAATTAGTGCAGGAGCTTCATTCCAAATAATTGTTAATTATGATGGTACCATTTATGATTCAGGATATGTTACAACTAGTGGTAATTTTGTTATTAACAAGGACAATATTTCTGAGGAGACAGCTACTATTACCATAAACTATACTGGGGATATTTCATTGTCTATACTTGGTGGATGTACTACTACCAATAGTTTAACTATTGTTCAGGTAGTTGTTACAAATGATTTTGAAGCAGGTCAGAGTATTCATACTGAATACAGATACATTAGCGGTGCTTATACAGCTCCATTACAATCATCGTTGACTACGTTCTCAACCTCAACAGATAACCCGTTAGTATCAAGATATAGCCTTCTTACAGGTCCTGTTGGTTCAGGAGCATTCCCTCCTTCAGGAAGTACACTTAGAATAATTTCTAATAAACTTGCTACAGATACATTTGTATTTAATCCTGCTATTGATAAATTTAAATATTTGACATCAAATACATTGTATTCGAATAATGATTTAGATATTACTACGTTGCTGGGATTAGCTAGTACAGCTTCTCCAAATCAAGGTGGTGGTACTAATAATTATGCTGAGTTCACAGTCCCTGTTTTACAGAATTATCTGTATCTTATTTGGGACTTTAGAGATTCTTTACCTATAACATTATGTTACTCTACTTTAAGTACAACAAATGCTTGCTGTGGATGCGAAGTAGTTTAAAATAAAAAAAAAATGGCTGTAAGTTCAACATATTATTTAAATGGTCCATCATTAGGCTCTGCTACGGCTGTGTTTTTAAATGAAGCCTTAACTGTTTGTGCACCTAATGGATTTTACTCAGATGGTGTAATAGTAAGAGAGCTAGTTGGATGTGTATTATTGCCTCAGCAAACTTGTCCTTCATGTGGTTCTACAGAGTCTTATAATTGCGTAAGTGGAACCTGTGTCGACCCTGGGGATGGTAGCGGAATATATTCAACATTAGCTGCTTGTGAATCCGCTTGTGGTGGTCCTCCTGTTGAGTTGAATGTTATAGCTGTAGGTGGCTACATGGAGCCATGCACAGGAGGTTCAATCGATGACTACATGGGTGCGGTGATTTCTCTTGATGGAATTGTAGATGTAGATACTACATTTGAAGTAGAAGTTTACTATGTAGAAACAGGAGGTACTTGTGGGGGAACTCAGTTCTTTGAAACATTGAATGTTGTTGTTCCTAATGGAAGTGATTTATCTAACTTTAATGCTTGTTCTCAAGGTGTTTATTTCCCTTCAGGTGCTGTAATATGCAGTGCTTGCATAGTAAGCTGTGACAATCCAAACGTAATAATTGGAGCATTTGAATGCCCATCATAAAATAATATGGCAAACTACACACTAACATATAGCGAAGGGGCCCCTGGTTGGGTATCTTTTTATTCTTATTATCCTGATTGGATGATAGGAATGAACAATTATTTCTACACATTTAAAGGAGGAGATTTATATCGGCATAATGTAAACCAAGAAAGAAATACATTTTATACTCCATGGCAAGTAAAGAATGGTACGCCTAATGCTGATTTTACTCCAACTAGAATGAGAAGTGTATTTAATGCTTCTGTTTTAGAGAACAAAGTATTTAAGACAATAGACCTTCAGGGAGATGCTCCTTGGTCTATTACCTTAGCTACAGATATACAAACATCAGGATTTATTCAACAAAATTGGTTTGAGAAAAAAGAAGCAACCTACTTTGCTTTTGTTAGGAATAATTCTGTAGGAGAGTTATTTCTAAGAAGCGTAAATGGAATTGCGACAAGTAGTGAAGTAGTTGGAGGTAATGTAATTAAATTTCCTTTAACCATATCTATTGGAAGTATCATAAGTGTTGGAGACCTTCTTTATTTTTCTCTGCCACCTTCTTATGGTAGCCCCATATTAGCTGGTCGAGTTACCGCCATAGATGTAGACCTGCCTAATAATATTAATCAATTAACAATTGATACAACTATAAGCGGGACTACTCCAATACCTATTCAAGATGCTTTTATATTTTATGTTAAAAATTCAGTAGCAGAATCTCACGGAGTTCTTGGTCACTACTGTGTATTTGATATGGAAAATGATTATACAGAAAAAATAGAACTGTATGCTGTTGAATCTGATGTAATGAAAAGTTTCCCTTAAAATCAATATCTTTGTTATAGGATGGCACTAACAATACGAGAGTTAAACGAAACAGATTACGAAGACATTCTTGTAGAATGGTGGGGACAATGGGGATGGGAGCCACCACAAAAGGACTTCCTTCCTAACGATGGCAAAGGTGGAATCATAGTTTATGACGGTGATGTCCCAATTTGTGCAGGATATATGTATCTTACTAATTCAAAAGTAGGATGGGTAGATTGGATTATATCTAATAAGTATTATACCAAGAAAGAACTAAGGAAATACGCACTTGAATTATTGGTATCTAGACTAACTGAAATATGCGGATTAATTGGATGCAAGTATGTGTATGCACTTATTAAGAATCAAAGTTTAATAAAAACGTATGAGGAACTTGGATATATCAAAGGTGACTCATATACATCTGAAATGATAAAAGTATTATAATATGGCAGCATTTACAACAGTAGCGGCAGGTATTGGACTAGCGACTACAGCAGGTACAACCGCAATGTCTTTTGCTCAGGCAGGCAAGCAGCGTAAGCTGATGAAGGAAGCGGAGAAAGCAGCTGACGAAGCAATGCAAGAGGCTCGTAAAAAGCTTGATGTTAATGTGTATGATAAGTTAGCTATACAGAAGGAGCCTTATGAATTGCAAAGAGAAGCTATGCTTTCGCAAGGAGCTCAGGCTATTCAAGCGGGAGTTGAAAGTGAAAGAGGAGCAGCGGCTACAGCTGGTCGTGTTCAAATGGCGGCTAATGAAGGACAAGCAGCAATTAGAAGCGCAATGGGTCAGGAGCTTATGGGCCTTGAACAATTAAGCGCTCAAGAGGAAGGAAGACTTCGTGATATTGGTGTTCAGCTAGACCTTGAAGAAGTTGCAGGTGCACAGCTTGCTGCTGCTAATGCACAAGAGTTGGCGGCTAATGCTACAGCACAGGGTATGGAGGGACTTACTAGTCTTGGGAGTCAATTGGCTGAGCAGGCTCCATTGTTTGAGAAGAGCGATTCAGCTAGACAGATTGGAAGAATGGAAAAGTTTGGTAAAAGACAAGGGCTTGATGCTGCAGGTGTTCAATCTAAAGTCGCAGGTTTAGGCACGGTAAATGGAGTTGATTTCAGTAAAGTAGCAGGAATGGACAGAGGAAGTTTCTTGGAATTTATGGAGGGTCAAGATGCTGCACTTTTAGAAAATATTTCTAAGAATAAACTAGGCTTATTAAATAGATATGACCAAGCAAGAAAGGATGCCTTTTTAAATAAAATAAAGAAGGGGAAATATAATCCTTTTGGAGTATCTCCATTTTGATATAAATAGACTTTAAAAATAAATGGCTACATTTTATAAATATGCTGAACGTAGTGCTGAGTCTCAGGTCAATTGGGCTGAGATAGGTAAGAACATGACGGATATGCTCCGTCAAGAAGTTGATGTAAGAGAACAGAAGAAAGCAGCTATTGATGAGGCTACTCGTAAACTTGCTCAAGAAGTAGCTAATGCTCCTCAAGGAGAAAGTGTAAGCGCAAAAGAAGAGGCAATAAGATTGGCCGACCAAGTGAGCAAGTATATGCTTCAGCAAGAAAGACTATTGAAGTCAGGATTGTTAGACCCTAAAGATTACATGGTTTCTCGTCAGAACCTGACCGATGGTACAAGACAGGCATATCAAACCATGAAAGAATTCCAAACTAAATATGGAGAGCTGATGGAAGGGGTACGCCAAGGAAAGACTTCAATGATTTCTGTAAAGGAACTAGAAAAAATTCAAGGATACGGTAACTTTAGACAGTCAGGATTTTTTATTGACGCTCCTACAGGAAAGCTAAATGTTGGTCTAAAAGAAGAACAGATAATTGATGGGCAAAAAGTAATTGGACTAAAGCCAGGAAGTACTGTTGGTATGCAATACATTCAAGGTGGTATATATGGTGTCAGAGATGTTTATGATTACAGAACGGACATCATGAACTTAACAAAATCGCTAGGAGAAGAGATTAGGGTTAATGTAAAACCATCTACAATGAGCAAGTTAGGTAGTGCTACAACATTATCAGACCTGAGACAAAGAATTGTTAAGATTGCCACAGAAGACCCAACTCAAGAGAAAGAATTGTTTAGTTTTTATGATGCCATGGAGAAAGCTCTTGATGGCTATTTAGTAAATGAAAATAATCTAGGCTCTTTACTTGTTGATACCATTGGGTATGATTGGACAGATAATCCTGAAGAGGCTAAGAAAAATCCTAACACAGTTCTTGGAGGAGTAGACCCTAACACGGGTCAACCAAGTCTTGAATTTACCGATAGTAATAGACAAGCTGCTAAAGATTTTATGATGCAGCAATTCTTGGGTACTATTAAAGTTGAGGAAAAGTATCAAGGCATACCTCAAGTTCAAGACCAATCAAGGCCACCAACTGAAGCTGGAAAAGGAGAACAAGAAAATAAAAATGTTCTTAGCAATATTGCTAAATTGTACTATGGTGATGACACTGAAGTAAAAGAGGCTGCTGATTTCTTACGAAGCTTTAATACTAATATCGATACTATTGATAGACAAGGTACTGAAGTAACAATCACATATAAGGATGGAAGACCTCCTGAAGTTAGACCTTGGGATGCAAATGGAGAAATATTAAATCAAGATTCTTGGGTAACAGGAAACGCTAACTTCTTTATGCCTGATAACAGAAAGATAGGTAACGTAAATGAGCTTGTTAAAAGAGCAGGAATTGATAATACTCGTGGATTTAATCCTGAATCAAAAGGATTTACAGCAAGTACAAAAGTAGAAAAAGAGGATGTAAACGATGCGTTTAAACGACTAGTTCAAGATAATTCAGGACTGAAGGCTAACTTATTTGAAGATGATGAAACAAAAACTGTTAATAACTTGATAAATGTTATATCATCAATTCCTGGATTAGAAGGATATAAATTAGAAGAATCAGATGGGGGAGATGATGTAGTTGTTCTAAAAGATAAAAATGGAGAAATTGCTGCTAGATTTGAATTGGATGAAATAGACGATAAAATAGCTCAGTCGTATGTCAATAAATTACTACAGTTAGCTTCAAATAAAAATACGCTAGACGAAAGAATTGATTATGTTGGTAAAAATAGGAATGTCTCTGAACCACAAATAAGAACATCAGGTACATCTAATCAAGCTCCTAGATAAATAATAAGACATGAACGAAGAATATTTAAAAAGTTTATATGATTGGATTGGGAATAATGATATAACATTCCCTAGAGACATTCCATACGAACAATTCAAATCAAAGATGCAAGACCCTGAGTATGTTCAAAAAATGCATGGATGGATTGTATCTAAAGACCCAAGCTTCGCTAATGATGTACCTATTGATGCTTTTAATCAAAAAATAAGAGGGGCATCTCTAACTCAACAACCTGCTGAATTAAAAAAAAAAGAAAATACTACGGTATTACCTTCGGGACTTGGTTCTTCGGTTTCGTCCGCATCAGCTGAAACAGACCCTGAAGCATTACGCTTTGCTGAACTAGCTGCACAACAAGAACCTGTTCAAGATTTATTTAAAGAAACAGAATCACCCTTACCAACTCAGTCTGTTGTAGGTCAAAGAAGAGATGAAGAAGGTTATATGGACCCTCGTCAAAAGTTGGGTATGTATCCAACTCAAGAAGAGGTAAATAGAGCTATGTCTCAATCTTTTGCTGACACCATGGCTAGCAAGGGAATGGTTCCTGAGTATGAAGAGAAAGATTTTTTTGAAGGAGGTTTTGGAGAAGCACTTCGATTTGTAGACCAATATGTACCTGTATTTAATGTACTTGGTATAGGAGAACTTATTGATGATACTGCTAGGGTATTGGCATCAGGATATGCTACAGGACAATTAGCATCAGCTGCAAATGACTTGATTTTTACAGGCACAATACCAAAAGAGGAAGATATAGAGAAGCTAATCGAGTATGATAAGATGGTAAAAGAATTGGGGCCATCTGATGCTTTTATAAATTATCAAAAAAAATCTGAGGAACAAGGAGGAGGATGGTTTGGATTTTTGCGTGGAGTAATGGATAATCCTGCTGTACTTCCTGAGCTCCTAGTTAACTCACTTACAAGTATGGCTACTAATAAAGAGGCTCTACTTGCGGGGGGAAGTGCTATATTAACAAATGCAGTTGCTTCTGCAGCTGCAGCAGGTGCGCCAACAGCAGGAACAGCTGCTCCTGCAGGATTTGCAGCGGGAGCTGCTGCAGCAATTCCTGTAGCTATGGGATTAGCTAGTGGTATTATAACTACGGGAGCAACTTTTGCTGAGCTACTTCAACAAGAATTAGGCACAGATGAAAATGGCAATCCTGTTGAACCTACTAAAGAAAATGTAAGGGCTGTTCTTGAGGACCCTGAGAAGTTAAATAGAATTAGAAATAAAGCTATTATAAAAGGGGCTACTGTAGGAGCTATAGATTTTGTTACAGGAAAAACAGCATCAATTGTAGGCGGTAAAATATTAACTAAGTCAGCTGCTAAATCAGTCACAGGTGAGGCTACTAAAGGGGCATACACTGCATCTGTTGGTGCAGGTTCTGCTATTGAATCTGGTGGAGGTATGCTTGGTGAATTTGCAGGAACTGAACTTGCAGGAGAAAAACAAAGTCTTGAAAATATATTATTTGAAGGTATTGTTGAAGCGCCATTAGGATTTCTATCTACATTCCAAGCAAGGATGGCTAAACCTGTTTATAAAGTAAATAATAAAAAGGTAACTGCGGAACAGCTTGACGAGATTATCGATACAATGGAGCCCGCTGACTTAGCGAAAGCTGATATTAAAATCGAGAACGATTACGAGGGACGTAACAAAAAAATGCAAGATAAAATTGTTACAGGTGCTATATCAAACGAAATAAGACAAGCTCAGCCTGACCTTAATGAACCAACTGTAAACGCTATTGTTGATTTACAAAAGCAATTAAATGCATTAGAAGGCAACAAGACTCAGGTAGCTAAAGATAAGGCTGCTCAGATTAGAGCAGAGATAAAGAACCTACAGGAGAATCCTTTACCTGAAGCTCCAGTTCAGCAGGCTGCTATTCCATCATATAAGGTTGATGGAAAAGAGGTTGAGCCAACTGTAATTGACGAGTTACTTAAAACCAAAAGCAAGGAAGAACTTCTTGCTATGAATATTCAAATTGAAAATGATACCCAAGGAAGAATAGAAAGATTCCAAGAAATTATTCAAGAAACTAAACCAGCAGAAGAAGATGCCGTTCAAAAGCAAGCAGCAGGTCAAGTACCTGTTCAGCCAACAGCCAAAGTTGGCCAAGAAGTGGAGGGAGGAGAACCCCAAGCAGAACCTCAAGTCACTACCCAAGAAGGTCAAGAAGAAATAAGTAGTATTTCAAGGTTAGATGCTAACGCTTGGGGGTCAGATGGAGGATTGACTGATAATTTTTATACAACAGATGTAGATGGTTATGCCGTTAAAAAACCACTGACTAATTCATCTTCTGTTACCATAGACGGAACTGATTTTTACATTGCAAAAGTTGAAGGAGATTGGAAAGTTATAGAAAAGGAAAGCGGGTTAGAGATTTCCACAGGTAAAACAAGGAATACTAAAGCAGCAGCAATTGAAGATGCTACTATTAGATTAGCACAAAATGGTGGAGCAGCAAATCTACCATCATTAGTTAGTAGGGTAATACAAGGATTTAAAGATAGAAATATCAGAACTTTAGAGCAATCTTTAGAGGCACAACCCACTGTATCTCCTGCTGTATCTCCAACTGTATCTCCCGAGCCTGTAGTGGTGGCACCTGCTGCTCCTACACCAACAGCACAGCCAATAGTTATAGAGGATATTCAAAAAGATATCAAGGTTAGCTTTGCTCCTGAGAATGCAATTGAAGTACAAAAAGCAACTAGAGAAGATACTCGTGGAAGAAAATTCACCTATGATGCAGCTGTAACTTCACAGGTTACTGACAAAAATGGTACTCCTATTGGCATCATGACTAAGAGAGTCAATGAAGATGGCGTACTTTCATTTACAATAAAGAATACAAAAGGACAAAACATAAACAAAGGCAAAGCATATCCTACTGAAAGAGATGCTAGGACCGCTCTTGCTGAGCAAGTGAATAGAACTCAAGCTAAGGCAGCCGCACAGCCTTCGCCTGTGGTAGCACCTACGGTTCCAGTGGTTGAAGTTGCTGCTCCTGAGCCTGTGGTAGCACCTACTCCTGAGCCTGTGGTAGAAGAGGAAGAGGGACCTGAATTAGTTACTGTAAAGGAGATGAAATCTAACACTCCAACATTTACAAGAGATAATGCTTCATATTACGATGAGTCTTCTAAGGAAGACTCTATGGGAAGAGAAGTAACTTATATCTCTTCAATAACTGTAGATGCTTTAGATGTAAATGGAGATTCAATTGGCACAATAACAAAGCTTATTGATGAGGATAAGAATGTTTCTTACACAGCTGAAGATGTAAACGGATACCAAATAAAAAGAGGTGAAGAGTTCTACACTCTAAACGATGTGATGTCTGCTCTTGCTGACAATGTTAACAAGAGAAGACAGAAAGAATTTCAAAAGGAAAAGGCAAAGGAGGCTAAAGCAAAAGAGAAAGCCGCTGCTAAAGCTAGACTAGCTGAGGAGAGAAAGGCTGCGAAGCAAGCTGCTAAAACAAAAACTCCTGAAATAGATGCGGTAATTGAAGAAGACGCTAACGCTGAAGGTGTGCTAGAGAGAAGCCTAGACTTCTTAGATAATATTAGCAAAGGCATAGATAAAAACCTTAAAACAAATGCTAATGATGTATTGAGAGCTATACCTTTATCTACATTGAAGCTAGCAGTAGATGCTGCTAAGGTTCTAGTTAGAGCAGGGATGGCTCTTCGTGATGCTATAGCAAAGGTTGCTAAGGATTATAATTTGGCAGTAAAAGATGTAGAAGAAGCATTAAAAATTGTAGCTGAAAGACAAGATAAAGAAGCTGCTGCTGCAATGCCAATGTCCGCAGACAATGTGTTATACTCAGACAGTGATGTTCTTCCAAAGCCTGAGAAAAAAATTAGCAATTCTTCTGTTGCAAAATTACTTCAGGAAGTTGCTGCTAATTTTTGGGGTGGCTCAATAGTAACAAGTCAAACAATAACCCCTGAGCAAGAGCGATTAATAACAAATAATGGTACAGAGGAAACCATTAGAGCGTTTGAATCTAGTGGTAAGAATGCTGCTGATTGGTATTCAAAAGCTATTGAGACAGCGATTTCTGTAGCAGGTGTAATACATCCTGAGCTATCATCTGCTGAAGCAGCTTCTAAAATTGAAGCATTTGCAAAAGAAAAGGACCCTGTTAAAGCTGCTCAGATGGCTTTGAGAATGGCATTAGCTATTACATCTCAGAACCTAAATGTAGACCAAAATACTACCTATGCAGAAGAGCAGTATGACTACTATAAAAAGAACGGTAAGTTTGACGCTTCTAAAGAGTATGGTGCTAAAGCTCCTGCGATTAGCTCAAATCTACAGCTAGCTAATCTATTGATAGATAAGTTAGGTCTTAATGCGGCTGAGGAATTTGTATCAAAAGACTTTACAGTAAGCGAACTTGAAGAGGCTTTTGAAAAAGCAACAGGTAAAAGTGTTAAGATATCAGGTCTTAGAAACGATGATGTAAATGGGGCTGCTATCTTTGGTCCAAAGATTGGACAAGGATTCCTTCAGAACCTGATGGGTAAATTTGACCCTGTTACTATTGACCTTTGGATGAGAAGAACTTGGGGAAGATGGACAGGTGATGTGGTAGGTACAGGTATTACAGATGAAAGAATGGCCACACTTATACGTGCCGTTAATGAAGCTGTAAAAAACAAAGAGATACCAAAGTCATTAATACCTAAAGAGTTTTTCCAATATAAACCTGTTCAAGCAAAAAGAGAAACAGGTAATCTGTATTGGACAATGAACGATAAGTTCAAAGAACGTCTAGAGAATGACCTTGACTTTGTTGATGCATTAAATAAATTCACAAAGGAATTAACTCTAAAGGCCAACAATCTTTACAAAGCCGTTCATGATATCCCAATGACTAAAGAACTTTATGACAAGTTCTTATCAGGAGAGTTATCTTATTTCCAAACTGCTAATAAGTTACTAGCAATAAGAGAATCTATGGGTAATAAATATACCCAATATGCAGCTAACGAAAGAGCCAATAAGAGGAAGCCTTTGAATAAGGCTGAGTGGATTGCTTCTCAGGATGAAAAAGCCAAGAGAACTTTCAGTCCTACAAATGAGGAGCTTAGCAAAAGAAAGTCGAAATGGGGTAATGCTGCAAAGAATATTGTTAGCGACCTTAACCCTATAGACATCCCTTCAAATTTAGATAGAAGAGTAATCACAAGGGTTGTAAATAACATCAGAAGGAATGTAAATGCACGTGGTTACAATGTAACTAACGCTGACGTTCAAGCATTGCTTTGGTATCCTGAAAAGGATATATGGGCAAAGCTTCGTGGAGAAAACGAATCAACACTTAAACTATCATACGATGACCAATTCATTAAAATCGCAAAAGAAAGAGGGCTTGGAAAGCAAGCCGAAGCAGTCGCAGAAGACATTAGAGGTAGAAGAACCGAGTCTGATGTCAGAAAAGATGAACGAAGAACAGATGGAGAAGTTCCTTCTAGAGTTGATGAAATTGTAGACATAGATGTCAAGACTCCTAGCAATGCTGAGATTGTAATTAACTTCCTTGACAGCGTAGATAAAGCCATTGCCAAGGTACTAAAGACACAAGCAAATGATGCACTACTGGGTATTCCTTTGACGGCTGTTCGAGGAATGATTCAAGGTATCAAAGCATTGGTTGAGACAGGTGTAAAACTTCGTGATGCAATCAATAGAATTGCTAAAGATAATAACATCACTCAGGAAAAGCTTAAAGATGTTCTTAACATATCTGCTATTCAAGAAGAGTTCAACGCTTTAATGACTAAGGCTGATAATTTGATAGCTCGTCAGAAGTCAAAAAACATTCCTGAAAAAACAATTGTATCCAACTTGGATAAAATGGTTCGAGATTTCTATAAGGATATGAATTTGAATGATGCTCAGCGTAAGATTATGGAGCGTGAAGCACGTGCTAGAATGGGTGCAGAGCCACGAAAAGCTGCGTCAATTGGCCGTGTCCTTGGTGTCCTTAAAGATATTGCTAATGTAACTAGACAAGAGAAGCTAAAGATTATCTCAAGAATACGTGAGCTTGGAAAAGATGTTGGAAGAGAACTAGCTAAAGAAATCAGAGCCATGAAAGTAAATGGTCAGATTACAACTACTCAGGCAACCAACATTATTTCTAAACTCAACAATGTTAATCCATTAAATGAAATATCAGTATCAAACTTTGTTGACTACATGGCTGATGTATTCGCCAAGGTTAAAGAGAAAAATAGACAGTCATTGCTAAATGATTTGTTGAGGTTAGTATCTAATAAAGCAAAAGCAGCAAAGACTGAATCGGGTAAAAGAAGAAGCAAAGGTCTAGACGACATTGGCCAAGCATTCTTTGAAGCCATTAAGCCAATCATAAAAGCAGCTGTAAATAAGGATGTGGATGCATTAGAGCAGATTAGAAAGAGTATCGATGATGATTTAATCAATGAGATAATCATAAAGAACCTTAATGGTAAAGAGTTAACATCTAGAGAACGTGTATTGTTAGACCAATCCCTAGCCTATGATACATTTGCTGATGTTGCTAACATGGACATTGAGCAAATTCAAGAACTATACAACAAACTAAAAGAGGCAAGGACCGAATCAATTGCTAGACTAAAGTCTAAAAGAATTGAAAGAGCTGAGAAAATAAAAGAACTTCATGAGCAAGTTGATGCTGAGATTAAAGAAGGATATAGCGCATTGTATAATGAAGACGGAACATTAAAAGATAATAATCAATTACAAGGTGATGTTAAAGAAATTTGGAATTCATTCAACCAATTAAAAGTTTGGGATGGTGTAAAAAAATTATTTGGCAGATACGATTTTTCTGTTGCAACAAGCATATTCAATTTCATGAGAAAGAATCTGCTGCACATAGGAACCCTATCTAAAATACTAGATAAGAAGGGTACCTTCTTTGAGGACAATGTGTATCGTCCATTAAATAATATGGATGAGAGTAATCTTAGAGGCTACTTCAATCAAAGAGAAATCTTAGATGAAATGGCAAATAAGATTAAGGGAATAACAAAAGGATTCAAAGAGTTTAAATCTAAAATGTCTAATAAGGTTATTACCTTGAATAACATTATTGATACAAAGACAGGTAATAAGATAAAAACTATTATGAATCAGGATGAAGCAATGCGTATTTATGCGTTGTACAAGAACCCTATTCAAAGAAACAAGCTTACTAAGATGGGATTTGATGAAGACACCATGAGTAAAATTGAGGAGTTCATTGGCCCTGAAGGTAAACAGATGGTAGACATGATTGTTGATTACTTTAGCACTGACTACTATGAATCTGTAAATAAAGTTTACAGAAAAGTAAATGATGTTAGTCTAGGATATGTAGAAAACTATTTCCCTACACAGACTATATCTACAGGTGTAAAGGCAGATATGCTTGTTGATGGAAACTTCAAAGGAATATTTGATGCCGAAACAGCACCTTCATTAAAAGAGCGTACAGATACTACAGGAGATGTTGTTCTAGGCGTTGGGTTCACTTCTGTTGTTGACAATCATATTCAAACAATGGAGCGATACAAGGCTTATGCTGAAGGTGTAAAGAAAATGAATGCAATATTTAAAAGCCCTGCAGTACAAGCTTTGCTTGGTGAATATGGTACCAATCTTAGCCGTATATACAAGAGTCTAATAAACTTCTCTATAAATCCTAACGGTGGTGCTAAGATTGAGCAAGGTATACTAGAAAAAGTTATGAATAAGTTTACTGGATTTGCTTTGTCTTACAAACTGATTCAGATTCCTAAGCAGGCAAGTTCATTCATAACTGCTTTTGAAAAATATAACTACAGAGGAAAAGGTAAGAAGAGAATCCCTGGGGTAGATACGGTAATGTTTATGGTAGACATGGCTAAAGTAATTGCCACACTACCTAGTCAAGTTAAAAAGGCTAAGCAAATATCAGCGTCTTTTAAAGACCGACTAGAGAAAGGGTTGGAAGGAGATGTGTATGGACTAGAATCGGGAGGAAGAGTATTTAAACCAATTAGCAAAAGCAATACTGTTTTTGGTAGACTTGTTCGTGGCTTTAAAAAGGGAGGAGCGGCCCCTACTGTTATTGGTGACGTACTTGGTGTAATGGGTTATATGATTAATTACAACAGGAACATTGCAAATGGTATGAGTGAAGCTGAGGCTCTTGAGGCTTTCAATGATTATAATGCTACTCAGCAATCTAGGAGAGCGGCTGATAAGATACCTCTTCAGCAATCTCAAAACGCTCTTTCTCGTTCATTCACAATGTTTGGCAGTACTACATTCCTTCAGATTAACAAAGCTGTTCAAGGAATTATAGGAATCATGAGAAGTTTGCAAGATAAAAAAATGCCAAAAACAGAAGACATGAGAGCTGTAGCTTTGAATGTGGCAATTGCTAACGCATTGTTTGTAACGATGTCAAACATTGCTAAGTTAATTGATGGAGATGATGAAGACAAAGAAGCAGTATTGTCTTCAGTACTTGAAGCGTTACTAGGACTTAACTTAATATATCAGGTACCATTAATTGGTGGAGCTGTTGAAGGAGCTATAAAGAGAGCTCAAGGTGATAATCGTCCTATGTCTGATGTTGTTAGTCCTTTTATTACTGTATTTAATAAGATATACAAAGGAATCAAGGAAGATGATATTCTAAAAGCATTGCAGCCTATAGTTGAAATTACACTAGGTACTCAAATAGACCAATTTATTGGGCTATTCAATACCATAGGTGAGATGGAATTTGAGACTGAAAATGTGTATGATATGGTTGGTATAAGTAAGTCTTATAGACCTGGAGCTAGCTCTAAGAAAAGTAAGTCTTCATCATCTGAACAAAAAGGTATGACAAAATCTGAGCAAGCTACAATGAAAAAGGAAATGCCTGAATTGTATGAAGAAATATACGGAGAGAGAGATGCTATAATGAAAGAGATGAAGAATGATTTAAAAGAAATAAGAGATGAGTATGACCAAGAATATTAAACGTATCTCACATACTTCATACACTTCTGCTTATCGTAGTAGACAATAAGCTCAGCATCATTGTATGAACCTTCACGGGGCGGGCGACCGCCCCACTTTATTTCTCCTACTAGTTTGTTAGCCTGAGCGTAGATGATGCCATCATCACAGGACCAAATAATTACAGGATTAAGTCTCTTGTCTATTAGCTTTACCAGTTTTGCTGCTGAGATTGGTAATGGATATGCCGTCTTCATTGACCGTATCCTTGGGCTCACCTCAGCATATGCTATTAGTTGTTCTTCTTTATTGTATAGCTTATAATCAATATCAAATTGACCTAGCTTTTTATATGAGCCATTAAAAATACTGACAAATAATTCGATAGCTTTTTTCTCCCGTGCTAGGTCTGTCTCTGTTTCAAAAATCATCTTCTTCTATTGATTTTAACATGAGTCTTAGGTCGTAGATAAGTTCCCTTAATTCTAATTCCGCTTTACTGAAATCTCTGTCTACAACATTCTCATAAATGCTAGCCATTAATGAATGGTTTAGTAACATTCTAGAGGCAATCCTGCTTGCTCTTTCGTTCTCTTTTTTCTTTTGTTCTTCCATTGTTTGATATAGTTTCAAACACTTGGATTAATTTCTCAAATACTAAATGCTCTTCGCCTAATGGAGTATTGATGTCAACAAGTTCGATAATCTTTTTTATTCTTTCGTACCTATCTTCTACTTTTTCTAAACTATTTCTGTCCCAAACAGAATAGTTCATCTTTTGACTTCTGCTAGGAACATACTCATATTGTTCCTGTATAACTTCCTTAATTGTTATAAAGAATAAATCCTTACACTCTAGGTATTTATTCATTAATTCAGGGCTGTATTTCAAAAGATTCTCCACGTCTCCCATGTAGTACATATAAACTCCATAACTTTTTTTCATAAAGCCACAGATGTCCTCCCATGAGAACCCAATGTCACTTAGTATTTTACAAAATATTTTCCTTGCGTTTACATTATTTTGTTTTTTTGAATTGTTAAATATGTTTGCTTCAAATTCTCTATTTATTATCTGAGACAGAGCTTCCATTTTTGTGTACTTATGCATTATCATTTGATTCAATTCCTTTATAAATTTCAACTTTAATTCCGTGAGCTGTTAGCTCTTTTATTCTATAATCTTGTAATTTTGATACCTTTCCTTTAGGTCTCTTTACTTCGTAGAACTCTACATTAGAATCCCTTGGTATTGCTATAAGGTCAGGGATTCCATTCTTGTTTGTGCTAATCAACTTGATAACGTAGTATCCCTTAGTTTCGAGCTCCTTGATAAGCTTTGATTGTATCTGCTGCTCGGTCATTTATTTTGATTTTTTTTATACCCTATTCATACCCTATTTATACCCTATTCATACCCCTAACAACTCGTTTATGGGTACCAAAAAGCCAACTGAGGTGTCATCGTCACCGCCATTCCTTATGTACATATTGTGCTTGTAGTAGAACCTGAGACTTTCCTTTAGATTCTCCACGTTTAATATGATGGCATGGTTGAACTCGGCTATTATGTACAAGTAGTAGTCTGCATCCGTTACTGCTATCCCTGATGGCTTCCCCCTAGAAGAGTACTCTATGAAGACATTTCCAGTGACGTGAGCCATTGAGTCGAACTTAACCTCGAGCTTAAATGCCCCTGAGAAAAACTCTTTCGCCCAGTCCTCACCCAGCTGTCCAACAACTACATCGTGCGTAAAACTTCTTGAGTACTTCATTATTCAAGAATTAGATTTACAATACCTTCTTTCTCATATCCTTCTCCAATCTCGAAGTAGCCGAACTGATATCCGTATCTACGCATTACTTTCATTATCTGATTATTGAGTCGGTCCATATCATGGAACTTATACCCGTGTACCTTGTATGTCATATCAATCGTTGAATGTTTCTTTGTCCTCATCTGCATAAATTTCTGCAGACTCTTTCACCCAATCTCTAAAGCTATCCTTACCGAATCCCATAGCGATTGTGAGCGATTCAAATGTCTCCATCACTTCATGGATATCAACATCACTATGGTCTATTTCAATAGTAATAGTTTTATCGTAATGCTTAACAGTAAATATTGTTGTGGCGATTGCTAGTTTTCCGTACATAATCTCATTTGATTAGTTCTTTTATAGCAAGTTCAGCCATTCTATCTGCATCTTTTTTTATTCTCTCATGCTGTGCTGAGTTGTCAGAGAATGGTCTTACCATTTCTAGCCTTCCAATTTGGTCGTAGATTAAGAAGTTGTAGAATGATTTTGCGAGTTTTTCTTTTTGAGTTTCCATTTGTTTGTTGTTTAATAATTTAAAACTTCTTTTTTAACATCTATCCAATATTTCATTCCCTCCTTAACATTATAATCTGTAGGGAATTTTGATATCATTTTTGAATAATGAGTAAGCGTTTCATCTATATCATTAAATACGCCCTCCTTATTACCCTTGTAATACTTAATTAGTTCTTTTGCTTTTTCAATTGGCTCCATTTGTTTGTTGTTTAATTGGTGAATAAATCTTTTTTAAAGTGGTTAATCGTATAATCTTTCTTGTTTGATACTGCTTTGTATATGTCATGTTCAATACCTCCGTCTGAGAATATCCAATAGACCTGATTCTCTAGCCTGTCCTTGGTTGTCATCCTGTCCTTGCTCTGCCAATAACTTGTAGCGCTGAAGTCAATGTTGTAATAGACTAAGAAGTCGGCTTGCCGCAGAGAGATTCCCTCACGTCCAGAAACAATCTGGAGCGCAATGTTCTTGTCAGTGTCTTCAAAGACACTTAACTCATTAGTCAAGTCATCGCCAAACACCTGCTTCAAAGCATTGTACTCTTCTTTAAATTTATAGAAGATGCCTATCTTACTTCCTTGAAATTTTTGTTTAATGAACTCTGCCTTACTTGTATCAATCACCATGCTGTTGCCACTCTCAAACTTAACAGTACCGCTGCACAACTGATGCACTTTCATCATCAACTTCACAGGAGTGTCTGCAAGTATGGTCTCCTCCTTGCCCTCGATTACTAGGTCACTCTTGAGCCTTTTGATTATATTATAGGTAGAGTTCTTCAAAGTAACATAGAGGATTTCTTCTTTTACTTTCGACTTGAATCCTGCCTCAGCCTGAGTGTAGTTAATCGTGTATGGTTTCATCTCATCAATGATGGTCTCAACGCCATGGCTATAGTCATTCATCAGCCTTCCGTTAATCATCTTCTGCTTTATGTTTACATAGTCATCACAGAATCTGTAGAAGTTAGGGTAATCATAGAACGGGCTATTCCGTATAGCATACACCTGATGGTACATCTGAGAGTAGCTCTCAGGGGTTGGTGTTCCTGACATCAATATTACTTTTGGATTATGTGTAAGGATTAAATCAGCCACCAACTCTGCTCTCTGACTTGGCTTTGGGAAAGCGCCCATGCTGTGAGCCTCATCGCAAATAACCAAGTCCCACTTCTCATTGTCCATTACCAAGTGTAGACTCTCGTAGTTAATCACAGTCAAGAAGTAAGCAGGATTCAATAGCTTGTAGTCTGCTTCAATTGTACTGATAGCCTTCTTCTTGGTGATAAACAAAACCTTCAAAGACTTTATCATCTCTGCTATGCCAAGGCTCGTAAGGGTCTTCCCTGTCCTTACCTCCATGGCTAGGTACAGGAACCCGTGCTTCTCTAGTATCTGAGTACCCCTTTGGATTATATCTACCTGATAATCTCTGAAGGTTACTCCTCCTATTTTTTTCATTTCATTTAATTTTTCGTAGTGCTTGATGCTGTTGACTAACTTATCAATAACATCTTGGTCTTGATTATACTTGAATACCTTTACAACTTCAGCCTTCTTGCCACGACCAACCTTTGTATCATAGGTCTGACTAAGAATAGACAATAGATTTTTGCAATAATCTATCATCGCTTCGTTGCTGTATGCAGGAATTCTTTCTATCATTTTCTGATTCTATTATTACAATTAGAACAAAAAACTCTCTTGGAGTAACTTTCTATTTCGGGAAGTTCACAATCACAAAGAGTGATTCGCTCTGACCCATCATCATTGAAGTTCTCTTCCATGTACGATACTAATTCAATACATTTTTCAAACATCTCAATCTCAGAGAAGTAATCAATAATGTTATTGACGGTATCGAAGTCAGGGTCTTCATCAGGTATGTGGGCGAAGAAGCCCACTCCTGAAGACATCACCTCAAACGCAGAGCATTTACCTAATATGATATTATATGAGTTAATCATTCCGATATGTAGTTGTTGTTGCTCCGTCATTTTTCTTTTATTTTTTTTATCAAATCCTCTAGATTATCATCACTAAGAAATTTATCTTTCTCAGAACTCCAATAGTCTAGATAATTATCTCTGTGAACTGCATACCATTTGTTGGTGTACTCGCTGAAGTGGAACACGTAGTTCCAAATGATTACATTACTCATCGTTTTCTTTTTTGCTTTTAATAATTATCCATCGTCCTTGTTGGTCTCTGTCCTCCTCGGGCATTGTGCCTTCCTTGTATATTGCATAAGACACTAACCACCTGTAGAACTTAGTCCTGCTGATGCTCATCCTTCCACGAGGACCATAGTCAGGGTACTCATCCACAAAGTTTGAGTACAGCTCATTCTTATAAAGTCTCACATCAGTTTGCAGCATCACATTACGCTCTTGGCTGTCTACCAACCCGCACCATTCGATAAATTCATGGCACGTTTCAGCAGACAACTGTCTGATTTTTAAGTTAACAAATTTAGATTTAACTAATCCTGTTCTTAAATAATTTTTCAAACATCCAATCATGTAGTTGTCAAACTCACACCAATCGTCATCGTTCCAATCACCGAACAAAAGCCTACCGAACTCATCCTGTGGAGTGTAATCCTTTCTGTAGTACTGATGTAACTCCAACTCCCACTTACGTCTAGCGAATGAATTGCCTGCCCCCTTGATTGCGTAGTTGGTTGTCATTGCAATCTTTGGAGACTTTGCAAAAGGAATCTTAATTGCATCCTTGTTCTTCTTCTCTAGTGTCAATCCTTCTGTGATGACACTAAACAAACGCTCGAAGTCGAAATGCTTTCTAACATCATCGAAGCATAGTATCTGCGTATCTGCTGACACTAATTGGTAAGCGAAGCTACGCTCGAAAGCAAATGACTTACCATCAATCACCACTAACTTTTTCATCTTACTTAGGGCATTCATTAATAATCCCTTTCCCGTTCCACCTTCAGGGTTGTCGCTGATAACTTCATCGTTAAGGATTACTGCAGGACAGAAGCTAAGGTTTTTGTATCCATGCAGAAGGAATCCTAGCGTACTCTCCATGGATTTGATTCGTCCTTCATCACCTCCATTGATGTTGCTTATGAACTTCTTAAAGTCGAAGTTGTCTGACACACCACACATCACAAAGTTTCTGTCAATCACATGGTCATTCCAAACATAGCCATTAAGGTCTATGTAGTCTAAGGTAGACACACCATCCTTGGTAATCTTTACTGCACAATTCTTGTAGTACAAGTAAGAGGCATCCTTGGTATCCGAAATGAAGTAGATGTCAATCGTTGACAGCATGGACAAGAATTCATCCTTAAAGAATCTAGTTTGGTCTGCAAAGTAATTGTATACTGCGATGTCATCAAGCTCTAGCAGGTGTGTCAAAACGAAGTCCTTAATCTCTTTCTCTGAGGTGTGGTCAATCAAGTTGTTGGTTACCTTTACGAAGATGTAATTCTTTCCCCCCTCGGGGCAGTACTTGTAGAACCCATTGTCTTCAAGGAACTGCTTGAACTGAATGTGAATTATCTTTACAACTCCTTTATCGTTTCTGTCCCAAAAAGTTTGCTTGGAATTCTCCTCTTCCACTTTGTTGAGTACTGATTCGATAGTATCGCTGTCCAAGTTGGAGTCCTGTAGTTGGAAGCGAATCTCTTTTTTTGATACACCACGTCTTAGCTTGGCACGAATCTGATTGATACGCTCCTCATCTTCGTAGTACTTGCTACCGAAGTTTGCCGTGTGCTTGTAGGCAGAATCAATAGTTTGAGAAATCTCCCTAGTGGTAAAGTCCTGTGATGCGTACTGATTCAATATATAGGATGCAAGACCCTTGTTTACACCGAAGTCATTGAAAGCCATAGCTAGAACGAAGCAGTTCTGATTGCGCTGTCCCTCGCTCATTGGATACTTCTTTGTCCACCACTTCACAAGTATCTCCACAATCTTATTCTCGTCTGTGATTGGGATGGTAGGTTGGTCTCTTGTCTTGTGTACCTCTGTGTACTCAGGCTCTGCTATGATGTCCCATACACTGCTGTTTTCGTTTATGTGCAGCAGTGGGTCAAAAGACTCATAGCATACACGAGAAACATTCTTACTAGTCTTATCGAAGTATGGGCTGTTGAAGTACTTCTCTAGGCTGTTGAAGTAGTTGACGTGGTTCTCTGCATCTGCAGGAATCTTTACCAATACCTTGAGGCCATTGCCTGAAGGAGAAATAAATACAGAGAACACATACTTATTCTTGCTTAGGTTCTCCTTGTCTTGAAGTAATTCTTTCTGCTTGGTATATCCATCGAAGTCCAAACATATCAAACCTGAGTGCTGATTAAGTGATGCGTCTGTTCTTTTGTTAAATGTACCGCTGAAGCAAATCGCAGGCAACTGCTTCTTTAGTTCCTGTCTCTCAGCCTTACGAGTTTCTTTTCGTATCTTCTTTACCAAATTCATGGTTGTATCAGAACCTTCCTTGATTCTGTTGAGGATTATCCTCACGTCCTTGAAAAACGGAGTGTCTGTATCCTTAATGCTTTTAAATATGGTTACTACTTGTGTCATAAATGTTGATTGGGTGTCGATTTAATGTCGTGTAATTTACTGATTATCAAACTGCTGTCAATAATGTCAATTTTATTCTTAAATTTTAATTAAAAAAAAATAAAAGAATAGAAATTATATATAGATAGAATAGGGAAATTTGTGTTGACATTTTCGTCAGGCATAAAGGCCAAAAAAAAGGGAGAGAATTACTCCCCCTATTTTACCTATGGAATCTTCCTTAGAATGGAAGCTCACCATCATCTTCAGGTTCGGGTACTACTACCTTTGCTTGTGGTTTAGCCTTCACTTCAGTTGGCTTAGCTCCTGTAGTTGGAGCCTCGTAGGTATCTAGCTCAACATAGTGGTTACCGCTTCTAGCGGTCTTGATGTTGAGGTTCACCCAACCATTCTTCTGATGGTCTTTAATGAATGCAACCGCTTCATCAACTTTTAAGGATAGTCTCCCTACTACAAAGTCAGGAGCCTTTTCGTTTCTCTTGAATGAGAAACCATCTGCAAAGATTTTTTCGTCTTGTGCCATTGTGTAAATTGTTTTTGTATGCCTCAGTCTATTTGAACCAATACCTACCTCTGAGGCTAAGTAGGATATTGGTTTGTAGTCAGGACAGGATTCGAACCTGTAGTTGTGAGCCTTCAGCCATAGGAGCAGCTCATCCTCCCTCTTCAGTTTTCCTATATTGAGTGCGTCTGCCTTTTCCGCCACCTGACTATTAACCATTACAATAAGAACTCGTCTATGTAGTAATTATCTATGTTGTCCGTAGGAGCGTTCCCGTAGTACTTATTAAAGACTTCTATCGCTCGGGCTACCTTAGACTCACCTGACTTAATAAAGTCCTCAGTGGGCTTAAAAATGCCTAGAACACCTGAGGTCTTGTCAATAGCATAGAACACCAACGGCTTACCGAATAATTGCTGATAAATATAGCACTGAGAATCGTAGTTGTATGCCTTCGCTGAATATTTAAATTTATGAATGTCACCTGTGGTCTTCAAGTCAATCAAGAAGTCCCTACCAACGATGTCAGCCTTACCCTTCCACATCATTCCTTGAATCATACCTACAGCAGGAACCTCGTACTGATTATCCTCTCTGAAAATCTCATCGTAGAATGTGATGTTGCTCTTGATGATGCTCACTAGATTCTCAATATCCTCCATCTCCTTCTTTAGCATACAGAATGGAAGGTTGTTTGTCTCGCAAAAGTTCTTGTACTCCTTGGTGTTCCTTGTACTTACATCCACGAAAGGTGTCTCTGCTGCTTTCTCAGGCTCTAGAATCAATTGGTGAAAGTATCTGCCATCCATGAAAGCCTTGTTGTCTTCTCTAGGCTTACCAAAATCCTTTGGATTATTTAGTAGCGTACCGATGTCAGAGTTGGACAAGAACTTCTTACCTATCCCACCATAGTACTCATTGTCATCTGTAAGGAGAGCCAAGATGTTTGGCTCCCCTGTTAGGTCAATGATATCAATTAGATTTTCCATTACTTGATTAGGTCTACGATTGCTTGCTTAACTTCATTGCTCATGTTGTACTTTCTATTCAATTGCTGACCAATCTTAGAAATACCTAGCGCTTTGTTGTCCATCACATACTTGACAACTCCCTTCCAATTCTCATCGCCAACCGCTAAATCAATCAAACCTGTAGTAGGCTTAGCCTTGGCAGGTGCAGGTGCAGATGTCTCTGCCTCGGGTAAGTCTTCACCTGCATAGATGTAGATACCCAAACCAAACATCGCTAGGTTCTTAACCAAGCAACGCATCAAGGTCTTGTTGATGTCAAAGGTGGTGGCCGCTTCTACCTGCTTATCACCATAGCGTGTGCTGTAGCTATAAGGAACCTTCTTCATAGACTTATTCTTGCTGTCCATTACAGGTAACCACATCTCTAGGGTCTCATCCTCGATAGTTACTTGAGTATGGCACATGAATCCAAGAGCCTCATCGTACTCTGTCTCTAGGATTTTGTAGGTGGCATCGGGACATTCTCTTTTGGTCTGTGACCATGCCCATGCCCATGACAGGTAGGTTAGGTTGTCTTTCTTTTCAACGTGTTCGTTGACATTGATGGCTGATAGCCTTTCGAAAACTGATTTTTTCTTTTCCATTTTTTTTGGGTGTTTAAAGTAGTTCTTTGATGTATTCTGTAATGAAATATTTTAAATCGGGGTCAAGTTCTGCATCCATGTACTCACCATCCTCGTTTGTTTTTAAAAACACATCGGTGTTTATGATGCGTACCTTTGTCTCTCCATAGTAAGGGGTGTCGTAGTCTCCGTCCTCATCGTAGTATTCAACCCTGTAATCTCCCTCCCAAATGTAATCGGATTCGTAATAGCTGAACTCAATTGATTGGTCATAAAATTCTTCAGAAGTATACATGATTGAATGATTAAATGAATACGGCTCTCTCGACTTCTCTTACCACGGACACATAGTCCTTATCCTCTGCCATCTTTTTCTCGACAGCAGATATACCATGGATGATTGACGAATGCTTGATTTCATAGCCCGCCTCATTCATGTACCTTTCGATGTAAGTGATTTGCATCGGCCTCTTGGCGCATAGGTAGTAAGTCAATTGCCTAGCATCTACTACCTCTCTCTTCTTTGTCTTGGAGAAGAACGCCTCCTTGGTAATCCCAAAGAGGTCGACTACCCTGTCGACATACTGGTTAAAAACATCTTGCTTCATTTTATTGAATTTAAGTTTGATAAATATATTAAATTGTTAAACGCTAGTCTAATTTTTTAGCTATTTTTTCTAAAAAAATATTCATCTCTACTTCGTCTAACTTCTTGCTACGATTGGTGTTGCGTTCGTAAAATGTTCCATCGAATAGAACCTGAATGTAGTAATCACCATCGTACAGCACTACATCATCACAAGCACCTAACAATTTAATTGTAGGGAAACGAGTAAGGAAATCCTTTCTAGGCATAAACCTTCCTGTTTTCTGCCACTTTTCAAAATCGTCCATGTTTTAATTTGATTAAATTTGGTACAAATATACGCCTGTATTATTTATTATCCAAGTCTGACTTTAGTTTCTCTATGTACAAAGTAGCGTCCATTAGCTCTTCCTGTAGATGAGTAAGCCACTCAATTAGAGTGGCCTTGTTATCATCTAGCGTAGTACCGTACTTGGATATGCCAATCTCAGAGCGTTGTCTATACTTGGCAATAACATCCTCAACTATCTTATCCATAGACTACCTCCCCCATGGCTAAGTATTGGAATACCACATCAGCCGAATCGGCATCGCCTTCAGCGTTAATATGGCGCTCCAGCGCCCATCTGTAATCGCTATCATTGTATAGGGATTGGAGTCTTTCCTGCATTGTCTTTATGCTAATGTATCCTATGATGTCTTCCTCATTCTCTGCATCATTAATTGGAACTTCAACATTATAATCTAATATAGCAGTAAGTACAGCCGTAGATATGTATGGTTCCTTATTTTTTGGTACCGCACTTCTTATTTTTTTGATAGCATCATAGCTAAGGTAGTACCAATAGTTGCTACCGCCTTCGATTGCGGTTACGAAGATGTCCTCCAGGACTTCTCGGCTAAGTTCAATCTCTAATTTCATTTCTTTTTTGTTTTTGGATTGTTTGAATGATTTGAATGATTAAGTCCTCTTCCTTTGATGTAACGCAGTCAGAGTAGTACAATGCGTCTGTAACGCATTCGAGAGTATGCTCCATGTCCATGTCATCGGGCACCTCAATTGTGATTGTTGTTTTCATGGGTGTTTTTTAAATTTTTTATAAATGATATACGAAACAAGTCCCAAATGCAACCCTATGTATATAAGGATTGCAAGTGGAACAGATAGGAAGAAGAAATACATCAACTCCCCTGTGAGAGCCAAGGCTTTTTTCATGTCTAGTTGTTTGAAAAATTACCTAGAATCCCGTTCTCTGCTTCAAAGTTTTCAACGTAATCCATCAGTTGCCTTGTGGCCATCATCAAGATGATGTTGTAGTCTACGCAGTTACCAATCAATTGACTTAACTTACTGATTTTACTGGTGTCCATCGATTGGTAGATTGCCATTACTCCCGCTAGCTGTAGAGCGAAAGATTCTTCATTTATTCCTAGTGCATCTGCTAAGGAATCTGAGTTGTGATTGAATTTGATTTCTTTTTTCATGATTGAAATTGTTTTTTATGGTTTCAGTTTCATCCTTTTGGAATCATCAGCATGAGCACTCACTCATGTACTGAAGGGAGTGTCTTCAAAGACACTCCCAATAATCTAGAACGACAGCTCCATGAAATCCTCTGAAAAGTAAGCCTTTACCATGTTTTTTGGATATGTCTTTTTTAGCTCGTGGACTATATACTCGTTCGTGTACTCTATGTCATTCTCACGCTCGGCATCTACTATTGGTCGGATTACATCCTCCACTTCGGGTCTCGTCAAGTCTGTGATGAGGAGGAAGTCCTCCTCGTGGTATGCTGTGGTGTTGATTTTGTATGCGTACATAGTTTATTTGATTAAGGGTTAATAATTTCATCTTGAGTAAGCCAACTGCCACAACTATAGCAGTGGTAATTTGAGAAGCCATCGAAGTGTGCATCACCATAGCAGTGCGAACACATGGGTAGTTCGTTCTCTGTGTCGAACTCTGCCACCTCCTCCTCTGTCTCGTGCCACTTTCCAAACTCATAGACCTCTACCTTGTGTGTCTTGGTCTGCTTTGGAAAGCTCCAATCAAAGTACTGTGGTCTGCGTGCCTCTTGCTTGTAGCTTTTGTGCATGAGCTGATTGCCTACCTGCTCGGATAGGCTGAAGTACAACCAACACATGAGCGTTTTGCCACCTATGTTTATGGGTATCTGCTTGCGTCTGTACCATGTCGGGTGTCCCTCTAGCTTGTCTAGGTTTGCCAACACAGGGTCGCTTACCTTGAACACGTCCACCTCGACATGGTGTCCTTGTCCAATCTGCTCAATCATGTACGGCAATCCATGGATGACCAAAGGGTACTTGTCTTTGGTGGTACCACTTCCCATGTACTTGGATGAGGTAAGGTAGTTGTTGTAGTTGTTGTAGCCTTTCTTAAGCGTGCCATACACAGCAACCAAGTTGTCCTCAAGCACATTGTTTTTGCTGAACCAAACGCCATCACGTTGTGTCCACAGGTGCTTGTTGTAAATCTGAAATGTTCTGCTGTAGCTGTTAATGGTAACGAATCGACAATCGTATTTTGCCAACTCATTTTTCCACGCTTGGCGTGGGATGTTACCTAGATTCTCTGCCAATACACGTGAATCGCTTTTGAAGTGATTGCCTGTCCCGTGAATTGTCCCGTTCATCATGAGCCACTCGTTCTTGTTGCTCCCGCATCTGAATGGGTGGGTGTTCTCTCTGTTGATAGCCCCAATGGTGGCATATCTGAAGTGAGCAATGAACGGGCGCTCTGTGAACAGTACGCTGTAGTCATTTGATTGGTGATAGCTGACATTGAATGTGTCTAGCCAAATGACCCCCAGCCCGTGCGGATTGATACGGGCTGAGGTCTTGATTGTCTCTTTTGAAAGGGCTTTACCTTTCTGCTTGATAATAATAATACACATGGGTGTTTGGTTTATGGGCAGTGTCTTTGAAGACACAGAACCCTGTTAGAAATGTACTCGTAATATGCAAAGGTACTACAAGAAATAGACATACGCAAGCGCAGTGCCCTATTTCTTTATTTTTGCGTACAATTTCCCCCTATTTACAGGGGGCTCGATGTGGGCGTACTTTGAGCACGCCCTATCGATTGCCTCGAATTTGGAGGAGGCTAAGCCCTCCCAAATCAACTCCTTGCTTATCCACACGGAGTAATAGCTTTTCTTTTCCATTTGGTTTATGAATTAATAATCATCTTCCAATCTTTCTCCTGCATAGGATTCGTCAAAGTACCTGTCTCTTCTGTATGGATACCTGTCACTCTCGTAGCAGGAATCACACCAATAACCTGTGCTATACCCATACGCATCTGATTGCTCTGATACGTTGGACTTGGTCTGACATCCCCTGCAATTAGGTCTCATTTCATGGCACTCGCCACATAGGTCGCCTTCGAAACACATATCGTGTCGGCCTTGGGTGTCTCCACACTCGGAGCACTCCCACATTTCATTTTGATTAGTCATTTGATTGTTTGGTAAATAGTAAAACGAAAGAAACTACAGATAAGAACACTAGGCATAGCCCAACCACAAATAGGTGGAATACCACGCCCGCAGTCATTTGCTCATGCCGAAGTACTAGGTCGGCATACATCCTAATGCAGGACCCAATTGTAAACAAGTACAAAAAGGCCAACACAAACTTTTCTAAAAGATTTTTCATTGGTTTTTGGGGTTAAATTATAATGCCGTTTCATCCTTTTGGAATCATCAGTCGGGACGCTCATCCCGATACAGCAGGGAGTACTCACTAGGGAGTACTCCCATTGGACTATTTTAAGTTCTCATTGGCTGAGTAGTAACGTACGCCTACAGCATTGGTATCTGATTTGATTTTGTACTTCTCATGTAGGGCCTCGAGCTCCATTAGATACTCAAGGCTTTGCTCAGCATTTAGTCTAGTTAAGCGGTCTATGACGTCCTGTACTAGCACTCTTCTTTTCTCGTAACTTACTTGGTAAAACATAGTATTAGGGGTTTAGATTATTTACTTTTTTTATCAGTCATTAGGGTATGCGTAATACCGAAAATGAAAATTATGGCGGTGCCAATTGCAATGATAATTAGGTCTTGAATCATGGGTTTTGTTGTTTAAGTTAGGATAATAATTTGATGCCAAGCAAGTAGCCAAGGAAAAAGATTGGCGCAAAGGCCACAATGAAATAGATAATTTTGAATAGAGTTTTCATGGTGTTAGATGTTGTTTTGGTAGCAGAAATTATCAAAGTAAGCATTCTCTTGGGCTTCTACATAAGCCAAGTCTAGGGGCTTATCAGCGATTTTGTAGTACTTTGAATCTTTGGAATAGGCTTTGCCTTCAAAGTAAAAGCGGTCGCCTTTGTTGATAGTTTGGCCCGTCTCAGCGCACTTGCTTTTGAATCGGGCGGTTAGGAATCGTCCCATAGTTGTTTGGTTTTGGTTAAAATTATTTCTCTGTTAAAATCCATGCGCTCGTACCTTGCGAACGCCACTCGTTGTCCTCAGCACATAGGCTTTCGATTGACTCGAATAAAACCAATGAGCTCCCGTGTCTTGCGACCCATTTGGATACATCTTTTGTAGACGTGCCCTCATTTTGCTCCCATAAATCAATGCCATCACCTAGTAGGTCGACTTGGCTTTCGGTAAGCGCTGTTCTGTTGAATAGTTCTAAGTTCATAAATTTTGGTTGTTTTGGTTTGGTTGCTGTTTCGACCTTTTGGTCATCATCAGTACGGGCACACACCCGTATACAGCGGGGGATTGAGTGTCTTCAAAGACACTCGCTCCCCCGTAAGTCAGAGCCCGTAAGGGATAAAATCCCTCACGTTCTCGGTCTTCGCTCCCGTGTTGATGTACTCTTGGAACTCCTTAGCAAGAGACAGGACCTCCTTGGCCTTATCAATGTCCCCATTGTACATAGACACCACCAATGGAGTGATACGCTTGAGGAAGTTGGTAAATGAGCCCTTCACGTTCACCGAGTAATCTAGGAGCTCGTAGCATAGCTCGTAGCGTCTCATCATCTGCTTTACAGACTCAATCTTGGACGGCAGTCGGAACTCAATCGTGTGTTCCTTTTTCAAGCATACTTGGTATCTACTTCCGTAGTGGGACCACTCCATGCGGTTGTTTTCACGGCAGTACTTATTCTTAAGTCGCTTACGAAATAAGGCGTACATGATGCCCGAGTACTTTCGGGTTGCATCCATTAAGTCTGCTCCAGACATCCCGCTCACGCCAAGAGTGATGTGGCCACCACACTTGTAATTCCCGTCATAATCGGTCTCGTTGGACGGGCTGTAGCGGTCATCAATAATGCGCTCAGCTTTGTACATCATATCGAATACCTTGTTGCGCCAAGTCCCCGCAGGTATCAAAGGCAATACATGGGTTATTGCCTCATATCCGCAGGACACATCCCGCTCAAATCCCTTGAGCAGTTCGTACTCTTTTACAGCGTTTCGTTGCAAGCTATTTTTCTCGACTTCGAAGCCGATAGTAAACCGAGATACCCATTCACGCCCGTCAAATGTAAGGGTCTTCAAAGCAGTCCTGTTGAGGGCTTTGATGTCGGTTTTAAAGCCTGTCTTATTTAGAAAATGAGGGTAAGGGCTTTGGTGATACCCGCAGACAACATTTCTATTGGGCTCTCCTGTAATCTTGTAATCGATACCTGTTTGCATAGTTTTAGGTGTTTTGGTTGAAAATTTATTTTGGTTGCACCTACTCGCAATCAAATGCCACGCTCAAGGGCGGTAGGTGTTTAGAGTGTCTTTGAAGACACTCAGAATCTAGAAAGAATCCCGTACATATCTGCCAAGATAGTTTTGGCACGCTCCATGTCTACGCCATCGGGTAATTTTACGCTCCCGTCACTTAGTACTTGGATTTTGATGCCCTCGGGCTTGTAATCCAAAGAGAACACGACCTGCGGACGTGTTTCCACTTGAGCCTCGCCCTCGCCCTCTCCCTCGCCCTCGCTCTTGCTTTCTCCACCTGTTGTATTGCCCACTTCCACCTCCTTAGCGTACTTCAAAAGGCCCTCAAGCGACCTGTTTGGCGTTTGGCCCTCGCTTTCTAGTTCAGTGCACTTGCGCTTGAACTCTTCAACCAAGTGATTTTCAAGTTTTCCAGCCCTTGTTAACTTGTAGAAAAAAGACTTTTGAAAACCAAAAACCTTGCTAGCGAACTCCTCGGAGCTCCAAGAGATACCCTCTTCACTGCATAGGGCTTGGCCCTCGGCAGATTTAAACCACTCAAATGACTCCAACACCACCTTGGATAAGTCCAAAGTGCTGTCAAATTTCTTCTTTTGGGCGTTTTCAACACTTCTTTGAATTGTTTTGAACTCGGCTAGTTTTAAGCCTTGCTTTACAGCAGGGATGCTAAGGAAAGCACGTTCGATTGTTAGTAGATTGCTCATGTTGTTGTTGTTTAGGTGTTTAAATTATTTAAATGGTTGGTAGGGTGAGGGGGAGTCGAACCCCCATTATGTGCCTAGCACCCTAGTACTTGCCGAACTTAATCAGACTGCCTATGTCCATGCCCCCTGTAACTAGGGCTTTAGTTGCGTTTTGGGCAAATGCCTCAAAAACATGGAAGAGTTAGGTCACCCCGATGTATTGGACCTAGAAATTACGTGGGCATCCTGCTTGCGCTCCCCCACCACTAGACACTATCCGTTACATCCCTTTCGATTAGACTCAGCCCCCCGTTGGGGGTGTGTTACTGCCCTTTCGATGTACAATGCTAGTACAATTTTGGTTCATTTGCAAGGGGTGATTGAAGATTTTTTTAATATTCACTCAAAATGTGGCTAATTCGTTGATTTAAGCCGATTTATGCAGGGATTTTTTTT